>JAABUY010000113.1_pt1 | contig 170849 bp, 144 predicted proteins | sample 5560271 | NCBI WGS metagenome assembly JAABUY01 (sample SAMN10711886, study PRJNA513374) | rock metagenome | isolation source: Antarctica rocks | place: Antarctica: Victoria Land, University Valley | reverse complement strand
TGATCCTCGGTTACAACTGTTGTAAGCGAGGATCAAGTCCTACCCCCTGTGACTGCCCGAAACGGTTGCCTCTAGCCCGATTAAGGACTTGTCTGAGGACTTGTTTTTGTGGCAAAACCTCCCTAATATTACCTTAAGGTAAGCCCTTACATATCTGTCATCGGAGCTAAGATAAGCTTAATGCATTTTGGGGAATGAATTATTTCTCAGGCAGAATAATTCGGTCTCGGATGGAATCAAAGACCGAAGTCCGTAGGAATGGGAGTGAGTAATAATGTTGATGATCTACCTACCTATATAACATGCAGATCATAACCATTCATTCTATTTTGAGATCAAGTCAGCGTTACATGAAAGAACGTCGCGGAGTTTAGGCAGCATTCTTTGTTTGCAAGGTATTCCATAGCTGAATACCTACCCGCATCCTCCATTCTTCAACCTTGCCTCCTCAGACTCAATGAAGTTCCCCAACCTGCGACGGCCTAAGGGCCCCATAGGCAACGATCCGAGGATGGAGACGTCACGAAATAGTACGGCAGTTCCCAGTCAGGAACCTTCGCTTTCCAATGTCGAGAAAGGATCCATCGGGGATGCAACATCCCCAAGGGCCTCAACGACAGACGTGGGGTACGGTGAGAAGAGGATTGTCGAGACGACACCGATGGAAGAGGCAGCGGCCTTAGACAAGCTGAGCGATGAACCCGAGTATCCAACAGGCCTCAAACTTTTCGTCATAATGATCGCTCTCTGTCTGTCTGTTTTCTTGGTTGCACTGGTCAGTACTCTCTTGGATCATTCTGAAATGTAGTGAATCGGATTGAACTACGTGCTGACCCGGTATCATCGTGCAGGATAACACCATCATTGCGACGGCGATCCCAAAAATAACGGATCATTTCCAAGCTCTCGAGGATGTAGGGTGGTATGGCTCCGCATATCTTCTGACTACATGCTCCTTCCAACTGTTCTTCGGCAAACTTTACACCTTCTTCCCTATCAAACGGGTTTATCTGGTGGCTATCTTTATCTTCGAGGTCGGCTCGGTAGTCTGTGGTGCTGCGCCAACATCGGTAGCTCTCATCGTTGGCCGTGCCGTTGCCGGTCTGGGATCCGCAGGCATCTTCTCCGGGGCGCTCGTCATCATCGCGTACACGGTTCCGTTGGTCAAAAGGCCCATCTACACGGGACTCATAGGCGCCATGTACGGCATAGCCTCCGTCGCTGGACCTCTGATGGGTGGAGCCTTCACCGATCATGTTTCGTGGCGGTGGTGCTTCTACATCAACTTACCCATCGGAGCGGTGACCTTTGTCGTCATCAGCCTTTTCTTCCGGTCGCCCACTCGCACGAATGAGGACTCGATTGGATTCAGGGCGCGCGCGCGGCAATTCGACCCCTTCGGCACCATGGTTTTTGTCCCGGCCATCGTGTGTCTCCTTCTTGCCCTCCAATGGGGAGGCTCGAAGTACCCATGGTCCAATGGACGCATCATCGCGCTCTTCGTGGTTTTCAGCGTCTTGATCGTCGTGTTCATCGCGATTCAATTCTGGAAAAAGGACAACGCCACTGTTCCGCCTCGGATCTTGTCACAGCGAAGTATGGCATCAGCTGCGTTGTTCTCCTTTTGTCTTGGTGGTGCCTTCTTCGTCCTCGTTTACTACATTCCCATCTGGTTCCAAGCCATTCAAGGGGTGAGCGCCACCGACTCCGGGATCCGCAACTTGCCAACCATCATGGGTCTCGTCATCATGTCCGTGATCTCAGGGATACTGATCTCCAACATCGGGTACTACACGCCATTCATGATCGCCTCATCGGTCCTGATGGCCGTGGGTGTCGGGCTCCTCTCGACCTGGCAGGTGGACACCGGTTCTGCCAAGTGGATTGGTTATCAGGTCATCTTTGGCTTTGGGGTCGGATTGGGCATGCAACAATCAATGATTGCGGCACAAACCGTTCTCCATTTAGACGATGTCCCAGTCGGCACATCAGTCCTGATGTTTACCCAGATGTTCGGCGGGGCTTTGTTCATTTCTGTGGCACAGAACATCTTCACAAACCGTCTCGTCAGTGGATTGGCACAGGTTGTACCAGATATCAACCCCCAGATTGTTCTCAGGACTGGTGCGACAAGTCTGAAGGACGCCATCGATCCGAGACACCTGAGTGGAGTGTTGTTCGTGTACAACCGGGCGATTACCAACACGTTCTACATCTCAGTTGCTCTGGCGTCTTTGAGTGCGATCGGGGCGCTGGGGATGGAATGGAAAAGTGTCAAGGGGAAGAAGATGGACGTAGTCGCTGGGTGAGTTGGCGGTTTAGCCAAACCTCTGGCATCCTCATCGTCTCCTTATACCCTTCTGCGAATTAGACATCCCTTGGAGTGGCAGGATTGGCAGGTGGCGTATCGGCATCCTACACGGAATCATGCATTGGAGGTTATTTCAAGAATTCTATACGGAATAGCCCTAGACTCTTTCTTGGATCACCACATTCAACTCATTTGTACCGTACTATCCAAATTTAATCTGTCAAGTTACAGTCAGACCAGAAGGTGGGATCAAGGGAGCCTTGAGGGCAATTGTGTCGAAGAGCTTTACTTCAATGTACTCATAAATTAGTAGAAGATCATGACTGAAATCTGCCTGCATTGGATCCCAAACATCGTTCTTAATACGGCAGACCATCCCCAAGGCAAGTCTAGATGCGAGGAAGCTCGGCCTCTGTTAACGACGTAATTGTGTAAATTTGATGATTGATCTGCGTACTATACCTTAGGGTCTGTCGCGGCGCTTACAGAGCGTGGTGGGCTGCTTGCTTGCGCATCACATACATGTTTCGCTCTTTGCTGCAGCTATACACCAGTGTCAATATTTATATTCCCGATTGAAGCTATACTGTCACCGAAGCTGATCTTCCAAGGGCCACCGAGTGCTCTTCTCCATCCGTTGACTTCACGTCATTTCTGGCATGCGCAACCTCTAGAATCGTATCATACAGCGCCTAATGGGCAAGGCGCCTTGTTACAGCGTCGGTACAGCTTTCTCCAGCTCGCATCCAAGGATAGATCAGTGGGATAGAAATCAGCTATCCTGAACAAGCGTCCGAATCCGTGCATCTTGTTGTCGGCCCTACGAAGGCTGTGAAGATGAGCGGCCCCGGTCGTCATGGCAAGCCCGAGGAAGAGTTGTTCCTCCAAAGACCCTCCACTTCAGAAATACCTACCGTGGAACCCTTGCGAATTCACAAACGAGAGTCAACGTCTTCCGACGCACCTCGCGCAGGGTCTGCCGCAAGTCAACGCAGTGGCTTCTCCAATCCAACCCTGTTCCCTCTCCCACCTGGAGCTTCAAGCTCGGCAGCCCCACTACCCTATCCTGATGATCGACAGCAGCCGCAACAACGTCCCATGAATACTCGGCCGAACCAGCAAACGTCGGGTGAGAACGGGGGAATGGCAACACCTGAGCAAGGCCGACCATCGCCGGCCTGGAATACTTCATCCCCGCCGCTTTCTGCTGGCTCGGCGGACCCGAGGCGACAGCCCGCTGCGGGTTATCCCTCTGCGCTCAAGTCTCGCGGTGGTCGTGATGCGCAGCAACCGCCAGCTTCGACGCTCGCGGAGAGGCGTGGCAATATCCCGAAACCATTGCCCGATTCTCCTGGACCGGACATACCAGATAAGGAAGGTCTGTTCCAGAGAATGCCCATGCGGAATGGCGCGTCAGAACTACCAGATTCATTAGACGTCCAGAGGCCGCCTCAGGTTGAGCTGAATCCGTATCCAGACTATCACCAACAATATTGGCCGCCACCTGCAGGAGCCTCGCCGGGAGAGGCAGGCAGTCTCAATATACCGACGCAACCATCTGTGAATCGTTTCAGCTCTACTGCATCTACGTCGACCACAAGAGCGCAACGAGGCTCTCCACCACCCCCGGAGACGCCTATCATCCCACCCGGCGGACACCCAGGTGGTGGGATTGAGGCCCGTTACGCAGCAGCTGGTATCGCAGGAGCATCGACTCTGACTAGCCTGCAGGCCCAGAATGCAGCGGCAGCTCAGCGTATCAATCAGTACACCCCACTGCCGCAGGGGGGCCAGCCCCTTCCAAACCAGCAACAGCAGGAACCACCAAGGAGGCCGTGGACCCCAACCGAGCAGCCCGGTACGCAGCCACACGGTCCACCTACCATATACCAAGGTCCCGGCGAAGCCTCGAGTCCTTCCCAACCTCAGGTTTCACAGCTTGGCCACCGAACGCAAAGTCCACCCCAAGCTGGTCAGAGCCCAACTCACACGGCTCTGGAGCAGGACTTTCAACGAATGCATATGAACGCCTCCCCTCCCCCCGCATACTCGAGCGTATCACACAACGCACATCTCGGCGCAGCCGGCACAACAGCGCAGGGCTATCCAAACGAGAAGCATGGCCTTGGCGGAGCCGCTGCGGCATCCATTGCTGGTGCTGGTGCCGGTGCCGGTGCCGGTGCCGGTGGTGGTGCTAGCATCGCTATGACAGACAACTCAATCAACCAAGGTCACCCTGCTTTTGCAAACGACCCTAGAGCGCAAAGCGTATCTTCCCCACAGCCGAGTCAGAAGAGTACAGCTAGTCCCGCACAGCAGTACTTGAACCCTTCCCCAGGTCCGCAAGGGCCGGGGCCAGCTTCACCTCCGCCTTTGCCCGAAGGGTGGATTGCGCACCTCGACCCGAATTCTGGACAATATTACTACATCCATCTTCCCACACAATCAACGCAGTGGGAATTTCCCAAAGGTCCGACCCCTCTCAACCTTAATGAACCGTTATCACCCACGGTAAGCACATATGGAGGTCACCCACTTGCATCGCCGGGTCTGAGCACATTCGCCGGGAAACCCCTTGGGTCCCCGGGTTTTCAACCGGCAACACCAGGCTACGCAGAGAGTATCATGAGTATAAGCTCAGCAACGCCCACAACGACAGGCTTCACCGGCCCACCACCAAGCAGTGGTGTCGACATGTACAAGATTGCACCCACAAATGGTGTTTACTTTGGCCCGTACTTGCGCTACATCAACATGGACCTCGAACGAGGGTTATGGCTCGGCTCAATCCTTCTCGTCACAGATGCGCCACAACCTCCTACTATTCACATTCACCAAAGCGTCGATCTCTCACCGAACCCACGACAATTGAAAGCGAATCCAATCTACAGCCATCAGAGGTGGATCTTCTACAAGTATGAGATTGATCTGCCCATGGAGGATGCAGGTGGCGCCAGATGGACATACGCCATAACCTCTCACCTTGGCTGTACGCGGTACGAATTCCTTGTCGCGGGTCGCCACGAAACCAGTTGGCGCTTTATTGCACACTCTGGCAACGACTTTGCACTCAATGTCAATGCCAACGAGCGCTCTCGTCTCGGTGGTGTGGGATATATGTGGAAAGATGTCATGCAAAAGCACGTCGATTGTGGCGGTTTTCACACTCAGCTCGGTCTCGGCGATCAGATCTACGCCGATAGGCTGTGGAAGGAAATCCCTCTTCTGAGACAGTGGCTCGCAACCAGTGGCAAGGAGAATCGGAAGAATGCACCGTGGACGGCGAAGCATGAGGAGGATGTCAACCATGCCTATTTTCACTACTATACGAGCCATTTCGATCAACCTCATCTGAGAGAAGCATTTGCCCAGATCCCACATATCATGCAGATTGACGATCACGACGTGTATGTTAGACTTTTGAAAGCTTTACCAAAGGCTTGCTAACATGGTATAGGTTCGACGGGTTTGGATCTTTCCCGGAATACATGCAATTCTCCAACATGTTCAAGAATATCGGTCGAATCGGCATCGAAATGTACCTGCTGTTCCAGCATCACACCACCCTGGAGTTACAACGTAACGTCAGCGACGACACCGACCTTTTCACCATAACCGGCACCGGCTGGCACTTTGTCAAATTCCTCGGCCCAGCCGTGGCCGTTGTCGGACCGGACTGTCGATCGGAACGAAACCCGCATCAAGTCATGGCCGGTAAAACGTACCAAGGCCTCTTCCCCAAAGTGGCCATGCTCCCTCCAAGCGTGCAACACTGCATCTGGATGATCGCCGTCCCGATCGTCTACCCACGCCTCGAGGCCGCCGAACAACTCGCCCACACCGTGGCGACGGGCAAGAAGGCCGTGACGGGAGCGTACAACGTGCTCGGCAAAGTGACGAGCTCCGTCGCGGGCGTGGTGGGCGCCAAAGCCGTCGTCGGCTCCGGCTTCGAGTCGGTCAAGAAGGCGGTCGGCAAATCGGGCCTCATGGGCGGCATCCTGAGTCCGTTCGGCGACATCGACATGCTCGACGAGCTCCGCGACCAGTGGACGCACGAGTCCAAGGATATCGAGCGCACCTATCTCATTCGCACCCTGCAGGGCATCGCGCATCAGCGGAGCATTCGCATGACTTTCCTGTCCGGTGGTAAGTCCCCCTCCCCCCCTTCTTCCCCTTCTCATTCCCCCCAGTCCCCAACACCACCCTCACCCTCACACCCCCCCCTCGACCCCCACAACCACCAGCTAACCCCTTCCCCCCCAAAAAACAGACGTCTCCACCTGCGGCGCCGGCCTCCTTCACGACCCCTCGCACCCATCCAACCACAAAACAATGTACCAAATCATCGCCTCGCCCATCGTCAACGTCCCCACCTCCTCGTACATCCTCAAACTCCTGCACTCCAACAAACCCCTCTACATCCCGCCCAACGGGCAGCGCTCCTCCCCCTCCGTCCCCACCGACACCAAGGAGGACATGATGGAGATCTTCCAGGCCGAGCCCGACGGCCGTCCGCGCGAGCTCAAGAAGTTGTTGGGGAGAAGGAATTATGTCGCCATCGTGGCGTATGATCCGGAGATCGTGCAGGGTACCTTTGGCAGGACGGATATGGGGTTGGGGGGGAACAGGTTGAGTTTGGCAGTGGATTTTATGGTGCAGGGGGAGGTTGGGGGAGGGGGGGGGTATGGTGGGGGTGGGGTTGGTAAGTATGGGCCGGTTATTGTGCCGAGTTTGGAGTTTGGGAGGTAGGTGGTTGGTGGGTTCTTTCCTTTTGGGTGGAGAGGGAGGAGGTGAGCGGGTGAGCGAGCGAGTGGGTGAGTGGGCGTAGCGTTTGGGGGTTGGGGTGGTGGGTTGTTTGGGTAGAGAGAGAGAGTACTATACTTCACGATGTCGGAAGAGGAGTTGGTTGTATCTAGCGAGTAAACTCGATGTCTGGTTCGATTGTCGGCGAACTGACACGTTTGAAATCAGAGAGGACTTGGATCGAGTTAGTGACTTGGAAATCTCGTTGATGTGCTGGTTAAGACGTGAAGAATCCCGAATCCAGTACAAAGCTAAGCTCCGTCCTAGAGCGAAGCAATGTACTCCAACATGATCCGTGCCATCCCATTGCCCCACCAAATCTTCCCTACCGTTTCGCCGAACGAACCATTCGGTTCCGGCGACGTAGGCAGAACCTCTCCGATCATCCGGACCCATCCGAGACGGCCAACCAAGCCGCGCCTCCAACACCGCTCCCTCATCACCCAGCAACGGCCACGCCGAAGGCATCTCCCCACACCCCATACGTATAACGGCGCTGTAACCGGCGCACGCGCCCGACCGAGACCCACTCCCTCCCCGCCCACCTCATCCCACCCCAACCCACCAGTCCCTCCCTCCTTCCCCCCTCTCCCCCAGCCACATCACCAGACCAACCAACATCACCCCGCCTTATCAACCAACCCCTCAACCAACCCCTCCATCTCCCAAACCAACATCCCCACCGCCCCCCGCCCACACCACGGCTGCACATGCCGCAGCGCAACCATGTAGTCCGCTATCTCGCTGATGTCGTCCGCCACGCGCAGCGGGTGCCGCCGGTGGGCGCGGTTGAAGTGTCGGTGTACCCGCCTGTAGCGGGACGCGATTTCGGGGAAGAAGGGGGCGTTTGCCTGTGGGTGCCGGGGGTTAGTAAGGGGGAGGGGTTTAACGAGGGGCAAAGGGGGGACAGGGAAGGGAGCAGGGACGGGGAAAGGGCGTACGAAATGCGGCAGCCAGCGGAGCCAGAGGCGGCACCATTTGCAGGGCCGATGATGCGGGCCGGACCAGGGACAGAGCCAGCAGAGTGGGTAAGCGTCGTAGTCGATGGTGGTGGGGGTGGGGTAGAAGTAGGGCGTGTAGGGCCAGGGTGCGAGGTGGTGGTGGTGGTGGTGCATTGCTCACGATGGGTGGAGTCTAGGTACTGTATCTCGTACGGGAGTCGAGAGGGAGAGGTGAGTGAGAGCGCCGACAGAGGAGATTGAGTCACGGAGGAAGGCGCACGGCTGCGTTTTGCTTTTGGGGATTCGGCGGGACGGTGCGGAGGAGCGGCGTTATTTGCGGTGGTGGTTGGGGCATAGTGTCAGGGTGGAGCGTTGGCTGGCTGTGCGAGGTCCACGTATTTCGGGTGGGTTTTGTGAGGGTTTTTGCGGGGGGTGCTTGTGCTTGTCATTGAGGGCGAGGGCGCGGTACTGAGGTGCAAACATCCTGAGATGAGGGAGGGATTGCTTTGTGCAACGAGGCATTCTCCGTTCTTCAATCCTTGCTCTGCGAGGAGTCATGGGGAAGGTGGATCACTGTAGTTTTGGAGCACAAACATGGCGGCTGTAGAGGAAGATTTCTCCGTTACACGGGCCACCCTCGCTGGGATGATTGTTTAAGCCTAGACCATGAGGGCAGTCGTAAAACGCTGGGAGAATTGCTGTATGGCGAAGGTTTAAGAGCAGCTTCTATAGGTTGTCCAGATCTGGAAGGTGATGCGAGAGCAGCGACAGTGTAAGCGCGTGGGGGTTTAACGACAAGGAGCTGCACAACTTTTGTGCAGCTTCCGGTTAGTAATGTTTGGTAATCTTTCACTAGCGTGACCACTCTACGCGTCCGCGTCTTGGGAGTCAGAAGTACCGCGACTTCCATCGTACTCCCACCACACCGAGCCATTCTTTCCCCGACAACAAAGCAGCAAGAGTCTACCGTCATGGCCTCTTCTGTGCTAGGCAAACGTCCGAGGGAAGAGACAACCCACTCGACAGGTATTGCCCTGAAAGTCAATCATTCCTTCTTCAACTTCCTGCTAATTTGAGAACCCAGCGTCTTCTGCCATCAATGCGCGGGTCAAGAGACGGACTCGAAGCTCGATTGTCAACGATGAGAACGAGAATCCCTTCATCACAAGGAGCGCTCGCAATGCCACGCATGACGTCGAGATTCTGGAAGTGGATGAGCTTGCCGATCCAGTCCAAACACCCAGCAAACCATCCAAACATGCATCGGCGCCGGTCAAGCATACCACGCCTCGAGGACGTGTCCCTCTATCCCCAACAAAAATAAACACACATTTCAGAGTTACCAAAGACATCTCTCGTAAGTCTGTCAGGAATGAACGGCGAGCGAGTGCTTACTCGCAGCAGAGGAAGACGCGAAGCCAACGCAAGTCGCAACACCCCAGACTCCTCGACATCGTGACGCACTGTCCAAGAAAGTCCCAGTCACACCTAGACATCGTGTTACCGTCGCCGGAAAGCCCTTTACGCCACGCACGCCTCGTACTCCTTCGACACCCAGCAATGTGCCGACTCTCTATAATGTCGCGCGACAATTGTTCGTAAGGAGCGCAAGTCCCGGTCGGTTGGTAGGACGCGATTACGAGCGGGAGACGCTCAGTACTTTCCTCTCGACAGCTATGGAATCGGGTTCCGGAGGATGCTTGTATGTTAGCGGACCACCTGGGACCGGCAAAAGCGCGTTGGTCAGCGAGGTCTGCGGCGACTTAATGGAGGTCGACTGGGTCAAGAAAGCCTATATCAATTGTATGAGTGTGAAAAGTCCCAAGGATATCTACGGGAAGCTCGTCGAGGATCTTTGCGACGACCTGGAGGACCTGGAGGGTAATGAGATGCAAGTACTTCGGCAAAAGTTCTTGCCCAAGAAAGGAGCTGCCCGGAACGTCTATATCGTTACACTCGATGAGATCGATCATCTCCTGACGCTGGATCTCGAGATCTTATACACGCTCTTCGAATGGTCTCTCCAACGGTCCTCGCGCCTTGTCCTCGTCGGTATTGCCAACGCGCTCGACCTTACCGATCGCTTCCTGCCGCGTCTCAAAGCGCGGAACTTGAAGCCTCAGCTCCTGCCATTCTTACCATATACAGCCCCTCAAATCGGATCGGTCATCACGACCCGGCTGAAGACCCTAATACCAGCCGACAGCCCCGCCGCACCAGATTACATCCCCTTCATCCACCCAGCCGCCATCCAACTGTGCTCCAAAAAAGTCGCCTCCCAAACCGGCGACCTCCGCAAAGCCTTCGACATCATCCGCCGCGCCCTCGACCTCGTCGAGTCCGAGACGAAGAAAAAACACCTAGACGCCCTCGCCCAGCAAGCTCTACAACTAAGCCCCTCCAAAACCCCCCTCGTCGAGAACATGAACCTCTCCTCCTCCCCCCTCACCCGCCCTCCATCCACCAAAAAACCTCACCCCCCACCCCTCCCCACCCTCGCCGCCTCCCTCGCCACCCTCACCCCTCTCACAGCCCCGCGCATAACCATCGCCCACATCGCGCGCATCTCCGCCTCCACCTTCGGCAACGGCACCGCCCAGCGCCTGCAGGCTCTCAACCTGCAGCAGAAAGCCGCCCTGTGCGCCCTCTGCGCGCTCGAGAAGAAGACTAAGGCCCGCCACTCCTCGCACTCGCAGGCGCCGTCCATCTTCACCACCCCGTCCAAGACCGCAACCGCCACCGCGGCCCCGACGGTCAGGTCCCTCTTCGAAACGTACGCCGCCCTCTGCCGCCGTGACGACGTTCTGCATCCGCTGACGGCGACGGAGTTTCGCGACGTCTTGGGCAGTCTGGAGACGTTGGGCCTTGTCGAGGCCGTTGAGGGGCGGGGCGGCTCGTTCGTGGCGGCGGGGTTGCGCACGCCGGGGAAGCGGGGGCGGGGTGGGGTGGGGGCCGGGTTGGGGGGAGGGATGATGGGGGACGAGAGGAGGGTGAGGAGTTGTGTGGCGGAGAGGGAGTTGGCGGGTGTGGTGGAGGGGAGTGGGGCTGCGGGGGGGATTTTGAGGAGTTTGTTGGCCGGGGCGGTGGATGGGTGGGAGTAGATTGGTGCTGGGCGGGCGGTGGAGGTGGAGGAGGGTGGGGATGAGGGTGATGGTGAGAGGATGGGCGTGGGTTTTCTGGGCGGGGCGGATAACAAGAGGCTTTTGAGATATGTCCGTCTCTGTTCGCTGGGTGGGTCAGTGGTCCGTTCGTTTGACGCTTTCGTTCATTGGGTTATTCGCATTCTCACATGCAGCATAATGGGGAAGGAGAGCAAGCAGGGTAAGCACGGCAGCCATAAGGGGTATCTTGTATCGCACGCACGCGCACCGGGCGAAGGGGGTTATTGGATATGGGCATTTTACTCTACTTTAACCTTACCTTACCTGACTGTATGCGTTCATCCTGTACTCTTTTTTCGTTTAGGTTGGCATAGTCTAGCATGGCGGTCATAGAAGAGCACAGCATAGCATAGCATTTTATAGTACAGCACCGCCTCGGCGGACGCTCGAATATCAATCTTGCATCATTAAATCACAGCTCTACTCGTCCCTTGTACTTTGCAAAGTTGCAGCCTTCACTTCGATGAAAGGGAACAGAGTTGTCTGGCCAGGATTGTTGACTCGGACTGAAAGTCTCGCACAAAGGACCTCTCTTTACAAGAGATTGACTCGGCGCTTTGATAATGGGATGATTACTCCTTCCAGTGGAAGAGGTTAAGGTCTCACGTTGCGGTCGAGAACGACAAGATCAATATGGAATATGTACACACGGACACGCACCGCGCCGCTCCACTCAACCAAGACAAAAGCCTCCAAGAGAAATTCGTCGCCTTCTGTAACGCCGACTGCTGTAGCCTCACGCTCATGCGCCGCACACCAGCACGGACGGAGAGGTATCGCAAACGCACAAGATGACTACCGACCTAGGCAGCACGGAAAGGTAGCACATCATACAGACTCCGGCCCATCCACCCGCTGAGAACTCCATCCTCTCCACCTCCGTCTTGACTATCCAAACCCCCTTTCTCCGCAGGCTTCCGCCTCACCCGGACTCGAGCCCTTCTCCCTCTCCGTGCTATGTCAACTCAATCGTCCATAGGCTTATCACTCAACGTCACACCCGCCGGCCTCTCCCTCTCCCTCTCGCCATCCTCCCTCCCCGCCCCTACAGAACCATAACTGTCCCTCTTCCCACCCACACCCGCACCCGCACCCATCGCCAAGTTGTGTCTCGCAAGACTCAAGCTGCCCTGGCCCGGTTTGCGCTGGAAGCGGCCGACGCCGCGCGTGAGAGAGTCGCGTTTCTCCACCGTGGACGTCGATGGGGAGTGAGGTTTATTGGTGTCGGTGTCGGAGAGGGTGGAGTCGGTGGGGTTCGTGTTGATAGGATGCAAGGGATTGGTGGCGATGTTGGAGGAGGCGGGGACGGCGTGTTCGGAGGTGCCGTTCGCAGTGGGCTGTGAGGGGAGGGGTTTGTTGGCTGTTGGGACTGGTGCCGGCGACGGGGTGGAGACAGGGGTTCTGGGGTTGGTGCTCGTGCCGTGGCTGTTGTCTCCTCCGGCCACGACGTCGTTGGGGCCGGGTACTTCGAGACTCTGCCGTAGAGGTCTCCGCTCGGTCGTGTTGACGACGGGACCGCTGTTGGTCTGGATGGGGAATCGGGTGTCCGGGCCTCCGCTCGAGCGGTCCCGACGGTGGTTGCGGCTTCCAGGCGTGGGCTGTGGGCTGCTAGCACGACTGCGCGTGGCGATGGCGCGGTTGCGGGCTTCCATGTTAGCGCGGCGGTTGCTTTCGTCGGTGCTGATGGCTCGGGGGCGGCCGGTGCCGGAAGTGGTGTGGCTGAGGGTGCTGGCGCGTTTGAGTTCGCCGAAGATGGCTTCTTTGTGGTCGAAGAGATCGCGGATCAAGCGGTAGCTGTGACGTTCGTGCATCGTCAGGCTGCTTTCGACGCGCGGGCGGAGGATGCAGGGGGAGAGGTAGTGGGCGAGGGCGGCGATGTATGCTTCGTCGGCGGAGGTGAGCTCGATGAGGCGGGTAAAGTGAGTGGTGATGGCATCTAGGGTGGCAATATTCGCAAGGCGGAGTTGTCCGAGGGTGTTTTGAAGGACGGAGACGCGAGCGGAGTCAGACGTTTCGGATGCGGCGGTGGAGTAGATGGTCTTAATGATTTCGTACACTTGGGAAGAAACAAGGGAATCTGTACGGATCAGCAAAGTGGAAAAGCAAGCATTGGTCATGTTTGATGTTACCAGGTAATTCAAGAAGATATAATCTCAAAACGCTCGCGACAATGGGTATCTCATAACGTTCCAGGACTTCATGAGGAATGGGTTTGCCGGTGTTGATGGAATTGCGAAGATGGTGAGTAGCAGCGAGGGGTACGTCAACAAGCCAAATGCCCCGACGAGCTTCATCGCCCTCAAGGTCAGGATAGTCTGACTAGGTTAGATTACTCGGGAACGTGATAATGTTGCGTTGACTTACGATTGTCAAGGAATGTCAAGATCGTTGTAACAATTATAGGGACCCGCTTGCGGTCTGCTCGGGCTCTGGCTTCTAGGTCGACACCGAATGTTTGATCTATCTCAAGTCAGCAAATGCTCCTTCACGATAATCCGCTTGCATGATTCTGACCATCAACAGTATTGTAGTAGTTATCATAGACTTGTACTTTCGGTATAAATGCACCGGTACGGTAATTCTCTAACAGATACCTCAGGTCACCCAACGGCTGGACGGTTTCCTGATAGAGCATCATATTATCCACGGTGCTTTGCAGGCTAGGAATGACGTTGCTTATGGCGCCGGAAAAGTCCAGGATGACGGCCTTGATTGCTTTCAACCGGTCAAGCTCGCATCGCTCCATGAATTTCAGATGATCCATCATGGCTTCTTCAAGGTTGCATCGCAGTAAGTCGAGTCTCCGAACGCCAGCTTTGTACCGTTCGTCAGATTCGGCGGCCTCTCTACGGAGTCTCTCCGCCGGCGTTTCGTTTGGATGAGCATTATTCAAAGGATTCCAGCCCGAGAGTATCTCCCCTACAGATCCGACGGTGGGAGACTCCGAGCCGTCCGTTGTTGAGCCAATCGTGGAGACTCGTTCCAAAGGCTTCTTCTTCTCCGGAATACCGGTGATCTGGAAAACTTTCGGCCTCCATTGATAGTTCATCTTCGAGCTGTTTGCGAAAACGTTACCGACGGCGCCCACCAGTCTGAGGAAGCCATGGGTGACAAGATCTTGACCGATGCGCTCTGCGTAGCTGACACTCGTTGCACCGAGGTGCTGCTGTATATATTCCACGATATCTGCGCCTTTGGACACGTTTTGGTAGGTACCCAGTATTGGTACTTTCACTTCCCCCAACTTGAGCGTTTGAAGCATATGGGTCAGGATCTTCTTCACATGATCCGGTTGATATGTTTGATCACCTATCTCCAGAGCTTCCGGCTCCTCTGGATCATCATCATCTGGTAGCTTGATTATCGGTGTGGAAATAGGTTTCGGGCTCGATGCCTCCGCTTTCTCTGGGTCCTGGAATGCGAGCTTATTCTCCTCTTCAAGATCCTCGACCAAGCGACATTTGTTGAAGTACTGACTTCGCAACTTCCTCACAACGTCTGCTTGTCTATCATGAGCCTTCATCCTTGCTTGCAGGTCGTCCTGAGAGTTCTGTATGCGCGCTTCATGTGCATCACACCATCTGCCAAAAGGGGTCACAACAAGCTCGCGGATGTTGGCCGCTATTTTCTTGTGGTTCTTCGAAGCTTCTTCCATCTCGCCGCGAACGCCCTCATAAGCCTAGAGCGAGCGGATCTATGAGCACATATCTTCTTCCGAAGTACCACCAGGAACCTACCTTTCGCACACTAGCTCCGTCATCTCTAGCGAATCCTCCAGTCATTCGGTCTGTTGCAGGCGTTATGTCTCCGAGTTTCTGTCCGTACACGTCTTCTGCATCCGATCGCATTCTCGCAATGGTAAGGATTTGCCGATTCTCGACAGCTCCCTGCTGTAGCTTTCCAAACAGAACCCCTAAACCTCCAGCATAGTCACCGGACCAAAAGGAATCCGCAAAGCTAGGCATGCTGATGACAATTCTTTGGTTGCCTGAGTTGCAAGGCGACGAGAGAGGAAGCAAAGGTCGTGGGGTTCTGTGACCGCTTCTCAAGAGGAACTCAAGGGATCGCAGGATAGTTTGACTCTCTGAAGTTTGGCGCACTTTGCTGGCACATTGGAGTCGAAACAATTAAGTTGTTAATGATCAGCACCTGAAGTTACTGCTGCAGTCAGGAGTTGTCAAGGATGTGAATGGAAGTACGCAAATGACAACTTGAGGCTCATAAGTTAACCTAGGAAACAAGCCGCCCTTTCTGGACTAGCGGACGTTGGGCGCTCCCTCAGGATCGAGTACATTCGCTTATCTTATCTCCGACGACTCGACATATGCAATGGCCATCACCACACCGTTAGGAACAGTATCCATATGTCTATTCTTCGACGGCTGCAGAAACAAGCGCCATGTCTTCAGAGATAGATCCGTTATTACCACAAACTAGGTCAGCGCCAGAGATATCAGGTCATGGCTTTCCGCAGCCGGCCAGCAATGAAGATCAAAGACTCGAAGATCACGAGGAGTCGATGTCACCAAGTTCGAACGCCTACTCATCACTGAGGAGAAGTATCGCTTTGTTCACCATTGTGGTGTTCTTGTCACTGTTTATCGCCGTTGTTCTATCCGGTGGTCCAAGGTCCAAAGATGAGAATCGACAGAGAGACAATGCGACCATTGCAGCAAGAGTTGACAAGATCTTGTCTCAGACACCCTTGATAGGTTAATCCTTAGCCTCTCCAGTACATGCGATAGAAAGCAGTGTTGACGGAAGGACATTTCTGACAAGGTGTATCCTTGAATAGATGGCCACAATGACCTTGCTATCATAATCCGGTACCTGTACTCCAACCACATATACGACCGCAGCTTTACAGACCCATTCGAAAATGGTGGGTTGAGATTACATGTCGATCTACCCCGTCTGAAGCAGGGTAAAGTCGGAGGTGCCTTCTGGAGTGCGTATGTCAACTGCCCTAAGAATGGGACGGACTTCAGCGATGAGAACTACAGCCAAAGTATGGCACACAACCACAATGGTCAAATCATTCATATAGCAGATGAGGTTGGCTAAAGCTAAGTAGCTGTGTCGACGACACTCTCTCAATTAGACCTCCTCAGACGTCTCATGGACGCTTACCCGACGATATTCTCGAGCCCGCACCTAAATGCTTCTACTGCGCTTGACAGCTTCGTTGCCAACAAGAAGCTAATTTCGCCTCTGGCCATCGAAGGTCTCCACCAGATCGGCAATTCTTTCTCTAATCTCCGCCTTTACCATTCCCTCGGAGTGCGTTACGCCACCCTAACACACAACTGCCACAATGCATTCGCAGATGCTGCAATCATCAACAATTCCTCGGGAGCCACCATTGCGGCACCACCATACTGGGGTGGGGTCAGCAACCGCGGCAGAGACGTTGTGCGAGAAATGAACCGGCTGGGTATGCTCGTCGACCTCGCTCATGTGAGCAAGGACACAATGCTCGACGTCCTAGGTGGCCGGCCCAAGAAATGGAAAGGAAGCGCCGCGCCAATCATGTTCAGCCACAGCTCCGCCTATGGGCTGTGTCCACACCCACGAAATGTACCTGACGACGTTTTGCAGCTCGTCAAAACGTCAAATTCTATCGTCATGATCAATTTTAGTCCGGACTTCATTTCCTGCACTCCCTCTAATTCTAGCACTGGAATCCCTGATTTGTACCAGCCAAATTCAACACTGCACCAGGTCGTACGACACATAAAGTACGTCGGCGACATGATCGGATATGATCACGTAGGCCTTGGAAGTGACTTCGATGGGATTCTCGACACGCCAAGAGGGCTAGACGACGTGTCCAAGTTCCCGGATCTGGTCGCAGAGTTGTTGAGATCCGGTGTCAGTGATGAGGACGCTGCTAAAGTCGTAGGTAGAAACATCCTGAGAGTATGGAGGGATGTCGACGGAGTAGCTCTGAAGATGCGGCTCGCCAATGCGAAGCCAGTGGAGGACCAGATCGAATTATAGGATATCATCGATATGCGTTGAGTGTGTTGCTTTATTCGCAACATGGACGCTTGTCTGGCTTGTCCATATGTCTCAATCGGAAGCTGTTTAGTAGTCGGATAAAATCTCTTGTTCCTTCAAAGACTCAAGTAATAACCCTATCTTACTGATCTACTATCTGACTCTTTTCTTCCCTCAATCTTCTCACTACAAGCTCGGTTCCATCGACTATGATCTCCCACTCTACACGATGTATCCGCTGGGCCAGATCTGCCTCACTCTCGCCCGCCACCATGGTGACTTTCCGCACTAGAATCGGCTCTCCCATGTCAACTTCGGAGATCACATAGTGCACCATCACGCCCGTCTCCTGTATATCTCCCTGTTGAAATGCAGCATGGGCCCTTTGTATAGCATTCGCACCGTTAAACTGCCCCGGTAAGGCAGGATGCAAATTAATCACCGGCACGTTGGCCTCCGTCAGCGGATCCAGGAAGTCATCAGCCAGAATATGCATCCATCCGGCGCAGACCACGAGGTCTGGACTATCAGCCAGCAATAACCTCGCAAGCTCTGCATCGTATGCTTTCCTCGCTTGCTGCACTCCTTCGTCGGTCTTAGGGTGTTCCTTTTTGTATTTGACGAGGTTGTGATAAATTGTCGGTATAGGCGGGTCAGCTGTAGCGGCTCGGATCAGGCCATACGCGTCCTTTCGGTTGCTTATGACACGGACGATGCTTGTGGAGGGGAGGGTGTTGGTCGCACAGGCATCTATCAGAGCTTGGAGATTGGTGCCGTTGCCTGAGATGAGCACAATGATGCGAGTCGAGGAGTGGATGTTGTGCTGATTTTGGAGAGCACTTGCTGTCGTGTTTCTGTGAGCCATGTTGTGCCTGATCGAGATGCCTACGGAAAGGAACGTTGTAAAATCATCGGCCTCGCATGAAAATGGAGCGAAACTCAATCTTTCCATGATGGCGCTAGTAGCTAGCGTCGATCTTGACAACGAAGTTGCGATATCAAATTGTGGAAACCTGACATAAGCATTTAATGGTCACGCCTACGCCAGCGATGTCTGCCTTGGGTGGCAAAGAAATTTAAAAAGGTAAGGTAAAGTAGGTATGTTTCTGCCGCGATTTTGATGCAGAACCGCAGTGAGATAAGTCGTCATTCGGGAAAGGAAGCATCATGTCTACTACACCCTCAACAGAGTCTCCGGAGACGAAAGAGTTGAGTCTGGTGGGCAAGGTCGAGCTACGCATCGCTCTGGCAGACTCCGACACCAAGTTAGAATCTATTTTGAAGACTTTCTTGACTCCCTTGCTCTTGAAGCTGGCCTCTGAGCATCTGACTGTCCGAAACAAAGTATGCAATATCCATCTTCTGTGCCCGGTAGGGTAACGAACTCCCTCAGCATCTGCGAGATCTTTCGGCCACGGCAAGCTTACTTGAAGCTCTCGAATTCTGGCCTTTACATTTATCCACTGACTGTGATTTTTCGTTGCTCTTAGGTCATTTCGGTCTGTCAGCATATCAATACCAGAATAAAACCATTGTATGGCAGAACTCTCCGGAGTCGAAGACTATGAGGAGCATTAGTTGTGTTGACTATATACATATAGGTCGATAAAGCTACCAGTAGCGTCACTATTGAAGCAGTTCAAAGAACAACCCGTACCGTTGATACGCCACTTTGACCTTCTCTATATTCAGCAGGGCATCGACAGAATACCTATCTTTGTATGTGACGGTGTTGCACTATCGTAATAGTGACTCGCTGATTTCTCTTTGCAGGAGCGTGTGGACCTATTGCCTCTTTTGCTCCAGGGCTTGGCGGCTGATGCGGCCGTCTCGGTCAACCATGGGGCGTCTCTATTCCACCTGTTTCTGAGACTACTGCCCCACTTCTCCATCCCGCAGCGGGGCAGTCCGGAAGACCTCGAGCTTCGAGTGAGGCTTGGGCTGGTCGAGAGCCCAGACGATGCTAGATTCATTGCAAACTGGTTGGGCAAGCTTCTTCTTCTCTCGATCAACCGCGCTTCTGAGCCAATGTCAGGAACGCTGACTGACACTATGTGCGCGGGGTTGAGCGTTGATGATTATGGCTTTCTTACGCTTCAGGGAAGGAGCGAGAGCTGGAACCCAGCAGTTGGTGGCGGACTCAATCTGACGGAGACTAAGGTCGCAGTGGTCAATCTTCTTGCCAGTGGCGCATTCATGGATTCGGAACGGTTTCTACCTGCACTCGTCGCATCTGCAGATACCAACTCCCGTCTTTTTGAGACCGCCGAGGACATACTCAAGCGTGTCCAGCCGAGCATATCCTTGGAAGATTCTGTTCTGATTAGCAGCCTTTACGACCTTTACTTTGGGCGGTCAGGCCACACTCCCCCCGTCAAAACTCCATTGCGGTTGAAGATTATCGGGTTGCTTTGCAAGTCAAGGACTGCGACAACCCAAACATCTCTGGTCGTAAAATTAGTGGAAGAGGGCATTATTCCATCGGAGTCGGATGGAGAAAGTCGCTCTGGCAACCCGACGGGTAGGGAAGCATCGAAGCTGCATGGGCAGATATTCGCATTCACCAATTGGGTGGCACGAATGGGCTCATCTGAAGACCTCACGATGATCGCCCCAAGGGTTGTTACCAGTCTCCGAGACTTCATCGAATACCGTGGTTGGCCTAAGCCATACTCTCAACGTGCTCGCGGACAGGATGAACTGTCCCTACGAGGCTATGCGTATGAGAGCATTGGACTCCTAGCTAAGGCGTGTCCAAATCTGTTGCTCGACCCTCATCTAGATCTCCTCAGGTGGCTCTTCACCTCGCTAAGCGAGGACGACTCGGGTGGAAACATTGCCGTAAGCGTGGAGGAGGCACTCGGTAGTGCTCTCGGAGTGTTCGCTCGGGCAGAAGACGAGGAGATCCGAGACGGCCTGAGGGCCCTTCTTTTGCATCACATGAACCTCACTGTTGGGCAACCGGCGTCAGCTAACTCCACAGCTAAAGTGTGTCGCAGTACCAGGTATATCGCTGTCCGTTACGCGAACCGGTGCTTGCCATATGAAGACGTCGCTGCTAGATGGATCGATATCCTTGCTATCGGACTTCACTCCGTTGAGCGGAGTGAAGTCGTCGAGGAGGGAAAGAAGGGTCTGGACATGCATTGGTTCAAGTTGCTTCATACCGGTTACGATAAAGTCTCAAAAGCAGAAAGCGATACTCGTAGCACAAATTTCCAGCTACCCAGGTTTGAAGAGCTGATCGAATATATATTACCAAAGCTCATCAACGTGGACGGTCTGCAGCAAGAGCATACTATAGCCTTGAACAGTATTGATACCCTAGAACCATCGCTCGCATATTGCCGGAGGATTCTCCTGAGCCAGGCTATGGCAGGTTCAGGCTCTGCTTCAAGTACCGACGTCGACTGGGAGCGAAGGCAAGACACTGCAATCACGACAGATGAGAATGTTCGTGCCCAAGTCAAAAACTACCTGAGGGATAGGACGACAGGGCTTAGCGAACGTCATCAGCAAGCGTTGCATCGTTACCTTCTAGCATCTTACCAGGGCCTGATCTGGAATCATGGGGAGGGCGTGGGACAATGCGGAGACTACTTTCTCCAAATATGTTCACTCAGTCCTAATGACCTTGTTGGCCAACTGGCATCAAAGGTCTCATCCTTGCAACGGTCTATCTACTCCAACAACCATGCCACACGTTCTAATGCCGCACAAGCATTTGGGATCATTGCATCGCATGAGAATTGTCCACCAAGCACGCTTGAAGCTTGTGTGCATTTATTCATCGAACAAGTCAAAACCTGGAAAGTCGCCGTCGGAGCAGAAGCTAACAAATGCCATGGTGCGATTCTTGCTTTGGCTTACCTTTTCGGCAGGCTAGCGTACCGTGAACGTACCGATGGTCTTCCGGAAATATTAAGGGAAGCATTCATCAGCGAAGTGCTGGATATCGTGATGAATACGAACGACAAGACCTTGCGAGACGCTGCTCACGTTGCTGTTGGCCAGCTGAGTATATTCTCCGTACTTCGGCCAGAGAGCTTCAAGCCTCCCAACTCTATAACGGCAATAGTTTCCAAATTGATGGAAGATGCCAAGCTTGGGAACGAAAAGCCTATCATTACGACAGGCCATCTTGCAATGGCACTTAGCGGAAGTGACGCCGTGGACCCTGGCCTAAATCATATCCTGGAGTGTTTGTACAGATTGCAAGAAGTCCGTCAACCAGAATCCCAGTTCGCCGTTGGGGAAGCGTTGTCCGTTGTTGCTGCAGGATGGGAATCAAAATCATTGATCGCAGTTCTGGATGTCGAAGGACCAAGGCCTTCCACATCCAGTCAAGGCCTTCTGCCAGAGGTACTAGAGAAGGTGCTCAGCAACTGCAAGAGCAATAAGCCATCACTGAGAAAGGCGTGCTCGATCTGGTTGCTCTGCATTGTCCAATTCTGTGGGCACCTGCCACCAGTATTGGATCGACTACGAAGCTGCCAGACGGCTTTCAGAAGCTTCCTAGCAGATCGAGACTCTCTAGTTCAAGAGACAGCTAGTCGCGGTCTTTCGATTATATACGAAAAAGGAGACAAGGATCTTCGAGATGATTTGGTCCGCGATTTGGTCCGATCCTTTACCTCAACAACAGCCAGTCTCGCCGGGAATGTGACTGCAGAAACAGAGCTCTTCGAGCCTGGAGCACTCCCAACTGGCGATGGCTCCGTTACTACATATAAGGATATCATGAGCCTTGCTTCTGAAGTTGGTGACCCGAGTCTGGTCTACAAGTTCATGTCGCTAGCGTCGGACAACGCTATATGGTCGAGTCGAGCGGCCTTTGGCCGTTTCGGTTTGAGTAATATACTCTCGGACTCTAGTGTCGACGGCTATGTAGCACAGAACCCAAAGCTGTATGCAAAGCTCTATCGATACCGCTTCGACCCGAACCAGAATGTACGATCCGCGATGAACGATATCTGGGCGGCTTTGGTAAAGGACAGTACATTGACTCTTAATCAACACTTTGACGAGATCATGGAGGACCTTCTCAGTAGCATACTGGGAAAGGAGTGGCGTGTTCGTCAGGCCAGCTGCGCCGCCTTGGCCGATCTCGTCCAGGGCCGACCTTTCGATAAGTACGAGAACTACCTGAGTCGGATATGGAGTCAGACTTTTCGAGTCATGGACGATGTGAAATCGAGTGTTCGAGATGCCGCCATGTCTTTGGCGCGTGTGTTGACATCCATACTAGTTCGAAGCCTCGAGGCCGGAGACTCATCAGCTACAAGCGCCGAGCTGATGCTGAAAATGGTACTACCTTTCTTAGTCAGCCCTTCCGGTTTAGAATCCAGTGCAGCCGATGTTCAAGGATTTGCCTTACAGACATTACTCCAACTGATCAAGAAAGCAAACGGAAAAAGCTTACGATCCTTCGTCCCAGAACTGATTGAAAGACTTCTCGGTTTACTCAGCTCCTTGGAGCCGCAAGCGGTCAATTACGTCCACCTCAATGCTGACAAGTACGGTATGACAGCACAACAGATCGATGACATGCGCCTGACGAGCATCCGGGCTTCTCCTATGATGGAAGCTATTGAAAGATGCCTCGACTTGGTAGACGAGCCGACAATGAAGGCGGTGTGCCGCAGTATCGAAAGAGCTATAAAGAGTGCTGTCGGTTTACCATCTAAAGTCGGCTGCAGTCGTGTACTTGTATCTCTCAGCACTCGTCATAGCTTCCTCTTCCGCGTACACTCAGATGAGTTCCTGCGGCTGTTGGAAAAACTTGTGCTCGATCGAAACGACACAGTTTCGTCATCATATGCAAATGCGTGCGGGTATCTCGTGCGATTGGCATCCGACAAGGAGCTCTTTCGCTTGGTCGGCTTCTGCAAAGACTTATACTTTAAGTCTGAAGGCAAGTGCCCATCACTGAGACGACCAAATTTATATTGACGCGAGATAGATGAGCGGCATCGAGTCGTGGCGGGTGATATAGTGTACGCAACATCAAAATAGTCAGTGAGATCCTTATGGGCTTGCTGGGACAGTCGCTAACTTTATGTAGCTCGACTGACAGGTTTTCATCAATGGCGGCGGAGTTTCTGCCATTGACCTTTGTTGCAAAGCACGATTCTCATGATCACGTAAAGGAGCTTTTTCAGAACACCTGGAACGAAAATGTTGGCGGTTCGCGTGCAGTGCTTCTATATCTGCAAGAGATACTGCAGCTTGGAGTGCAAAACCTGGACTCACCCCGCTGGGCCATCAAACATGCCTCTGCTCTTGCAGTGGCAGACACTGTCACAGCGCTCGCCAGTGATGTTGATCCAGCTAATGCGAAGCTGATATGGCCTGCTCTTGAGAAAGCTCTCAGTGGTAAGTCGTGGGACGGCAAAGAGAAGGTACTCAAAGCATTTGTCGATTTCATCAGCAAGGCAAAGAGTTTCTGGCAGGCTTCGTCCGAGCTCGAAGCTAAGATGAAGGTAAATATTCAGACTGCTCCCGGTCTGAGGTGACATTCACTCATGACTTGCGTCTAGGCTATAATGCTTCGAGAAGTCCGTCGAAATTCCCCGTCATACCGACAGCACGCTTTGCTATGTCTCAAAGATTTCGTCGATGCATTTGACGTAACGAACATGTTCGAAGATGTATACAGCCTGGTAGAGCCACTTATCCAAGATTCAGAAAAAGATAGCGATGAGATGGATATTGACCATGCGCCAGGAATGGAGTCTTCAAATACAATGTGAGTCTAGTCTGACTGTGGTTGTTGTTTCGATGTGTGCTCATGAAAACTTCAGTCGCGAAGCAACTACAGCGGCAGCGGTAGGATCACTACTACATTCGCTCAATCCGTCAAAGTGTCCCGGTAAGTCAAGTCTAAAGCAATGTCGCAGATCAAGGCTGACCATTCACCTAGACATATGCGCAAATTTATCTCAGGTCCATGATCTAGTAAAAATCGCCAGCACGGTGAAGGCTCGGATCGTCAAAGATGCTATCTTCGAAGGGGAGGAGCTTGTCTTCAGTAAATTGCATGACCAGGGCCTACCACCGCTCACGACGAAGACAGAAGATATACTTGTCCAGCTGTCAAGCAACTTATATGATCCCACGCATCAGGATGAGATAGAATCCCTGAGACTGAAGCGAGCCAAAGCCGTACTCGCGCTGGCTCGAATTTCGAAAGGCAGATCTCGCTTGACCAGCTTCCTGGAACGCGAAGTAGCTGGTGCACGAGACACTGAGCGATCTGACAGCGTCCGGAAGTTCTTGGATCAAGCTCTATCGACTCTTTCGGGATTTTCTCCGTGATCGCTTGTGGGTGTCATGTGGTTCGTGTGGATGGATTAGATGGCCGAGGAGCACTCGGAGGCGAAGTGCCTACGAATGTCACAATCGGGCTGAGTCGATATATGATACTGTCCTGAAAAAGGACTTTATGGCCATAGGTGTGAACCTATTCCGATGGGCCAGCAGCCAGCCGATGAGATCCGGGTTGGTCGGATACCCTAGGCCTGGTTGTGGTTTGCAATACATCCTGTGTAAGCTTGTCGAGAGTAAACTCGTTCGCAACAGACTATGTTGCTTTGACAGAGACTGTACTCGGTCGTGTTTCTGTCATTAGCAGGCTCCGGGTGCTTGGACTGTACGAATCAGCTGTCCCGGGGGTTTATGACGGTTGGCCTAGGGGTTCCCGAACGAGGCCACCCACGCAGCCCGCATACAGACTACATCTTGAAGGTCCTAGAATGCCTTAACAAATGTCTATTAGAGAGGTCCCGGCCTCTAGCCTTTAGTCGTTGTGATTGTGGTGATGGGGTTTTAGATGCCTGTCCTCAACAGGAGCATGCCTTGGTGATACTCATATCCATAGAGCTGCTGGTTGATGTTTGTAGATCTCACTCTTGTATCTCATCATTCAATATAGAACAAGTAGCTCGCGGTACCTTCGAGAACGGAGAGCGACAAGTGTTGAATGGGAGCAGTGTGGCCCCTGGCGGCTATCTGACAAGCGCGTGTAAGTACGGCAGATCGTGTGTAAGCGAGCTATGACGCGGTATTGGTATTGCCTTGCGATTAACATATTGAATTTCAGAGTTACAGGTTGCAAAAAGATTTCACCTCTCAACATCTTGGTAAGTGTGTCTTACCTTCGGCAGAAGGGTGAATCTGGCCACCGCTGGCCACTGTCACTGTTACCTGACAAGTAACTTGCCTTACCATATTTAGCCTCTCCCAAATCAACTTCCTACTGCCTCTAGCTGGACTTACTCCGGAGTACATAAGCAAGGTCCACTCCGCGGTCCATCGTCAAACTTTGACATTCTACTGCTAGCTGTGGCGACGTGTACGAGATCAGTTAAACCTTGGAGGCCAAGACATAGCCTTGATCATTTCACCACCCCAGACACCAAGCCGTCCTCAGTCCTGATCTCCATTCACTCAAGCTCTCCCAGGTCACGGTTCGAAGCTGAAGGACAAGGTTCTTTGACCCGTCTCTGACGTCGATCGCATCAGAGTGCGTTCAACTGAGATACAGGAAGGGTTTAAACACGATGGAGGATGCAGCGGTGGCACAATTCACGAGCATCACTGGCGCCTCGCCTGAACGAGCGTTGCAATACCTTCGCTTGACAGATGGCAACTTGGAGCAGGCGATGCAGCTCTTCTTTGACAGCGACGGTATTGATCTTGAAGGTTCGGCTCCTCCAGCTACTGGCGCGCCTAGTTCTACATCACAGATACCTCAAGCACCGCCGCAGCATGGAGCCGGGGCAACTGGCTATACGGATGGTAGTGGTGTTGTACACATAGACTCAGACGAGGAGATAATCGACGATAATAACCCTGAGGGTACTAGCTACAATTGTAGGGCAGGGGCAACATCTTCAGTGTCGAGGTCTGCCTTGCACACACCGGCGAATGTGACCCCACCCACAGGTACGGCAACAAGAGGCATGGATGGCGACGAGGCGTTGGCGAGGAGATTACAGGAAGAGTTTTACACCGGTGGTGATATGGCTGGTGTAAGAGATGCGGATGGGATAAGAGCACCTATTGGGAGGACAACAGAAACATTAGTGGGACCAGGGGCAGACTATCTGTCAGAGCCAGATGAGATGCGTGCGGCGGTTTTGGAGCAGATGCAAGCTAGGCAGCGACCACGACCCCAAGGTATGTAATCTGACACCGGCGCCATCACAGAGCTTGCCTCTGAAAGTATAGACACAACGGCCAACCATGAGTGACAGGTCGGCCTGGCATCTTCAACCAACAAGGTGGATCTGCCTCAATATGGAACGATGGCGACGATGAATCAGATCTTCGGCGACAGAGGCTTGCACGAGCGACAGGAGGTGCTTCGGAACAGTCTTCTAAAGCGAATCTGCTCGCCGAGATGTACCGACCTCCCTTTGAACTTATGTCACGACTGTCATGGGACGACGCCCGAGAGGAAGGCAAGGCTGAGGAGAAATGGATCATCGTAAACATACAAGATCCTGCCGTCTTCGATTGTCAGATCCTCAATCGTGACATATGGAAAAACGAGAGCATCAGAGATACTGTCAAGGAGAACTTCCTTTTTATGCAGTATGCAAAGGACGACCCCCGTGGTAGTCAGTACATTCAGTATTACTTCCAGGCTCGGGACAGTCAAGACGCGTATCCTCATATCGCTATCGTGGACCCAAGGACGGGAGAGCAAGTCAAGGTGTGGTCTGGTCCGCCAGTGCCCAAAGCCCCGGACTTCCTAATGCAGCTGCACGAGTTTCTGGACCGGTACAGCTTAAATGTGAACGCGAGGAACCCGGTTGCGAAGCGGAAGCCGGAAGTGAGGAAAGAGAAGCAAGTCGACCGGATGACAGAAGAAGAGATGCTAGAGATGGCGTTGCAGAACAGCTTAGCCAATGACGGAGGGCGGCGAGAGGACGATCCGGACGATCTGACCAGGAGTGTCGGGGAAGTCGGAAAGGGGAAAGCCAAGGTTGCAGCGGAAGCCGACGATATGATGGAGGAGGCAGATCCGGCGAGCACAAACGGGCACACCGGGCCTTCAGATTCACCGTTCTCTATGATCTCAGCAACAAAACCACACATAGAGCCGGCGCCGGACCCGTCTACCACTACACGGATTCAATTCCGACACTCGGGAGGGCGGATTATCCATAGGTTCGCGCTCACCGATCCAGTGCGGAGGCTCTACGAGTGGCTGAAGGCAAGCCCGCTGGAAGGGAAAGATGGTATGGCATTCGAACTTGTCTTTATGCAGAAGAACCTGATTGAGGTACTTGATGACACGATTGAGCACGCTGGGCTGAAGAACGGTACGGTCATGGTGGAGTTTCTCGAAGGGTAGACGATAATGTTGCACGAGGCGTTAAGAGATTGTGGTTGGCATAGCATAGCATGCTGAATAATGTTGACGGATGTGGGACTCTGTGCATGAGAATCAGCAGTGCTAACCGTCGCTCTGCTCGTCAGATGTATTGATGCCATAAGGCATGGCCCTATGTCGTCCCTATGTAATTCAGTCTGTAGTATGACTTCGCAACACTGTTCTTCTGATATCGCTGCATATAGTGATCTATAGTCCATGTGAAACATGTGATCTGAATATTACATTGAGGTAATAATATAATAAGTTCGTGAAATACCTTACTTAAGGTAGGTAGCAAATGGGGGCACTAGACCTATTTAAATATTTTAGAGGAAATGACATGACGCTTGAAAGGTCGGCCCAGATCGGCGAGCCCGGAACAACCTCGACTTCAAGCTGGAGCGCCACAGGTCAATCTCGCCGCCCTCACACACGCGAGGCTCTGTGCAATGGCGGAGGCAACTTCACCTCCGCGTAACCCAAAGGTCCGACTAGGCGGTCTCAAAAGCTTCCTACCCCTCGCCCCCGACGACGGAGTCTCAACACGCGGACAAGCACTCACATCCCTGATCCAAAATCGCTCTTCGGGCTCTCTCCAGGACTTGCGGCCGCACGCATCTCCACGGCGACAGTCGAACTATAGAACCAGCGATGAGGAGTCAGATATGGGACTGACAAGGGTGAGGAGTCAAGGGTCTGGAGCGAGGGAGGGATCGGACCGAGAAGAGAGGAGGTTCAATGCGGGCGCGCAGGCGTTGATGACGCCGCAGATGAGGAGTATGCGGTTGATTGGGAATAGCAATCCTCGGTATCAATGGTACGGTCTGAACTACGAGAGGAAGGTTGAATCATGTGCTGATCGGGGGATCTGAGGATAGGCAAAAATACTATAAATCCGAGGACGAGCTGAAGGAGATGGAGAAGCCAATGTATGTGTTCTGAAGGCTGCGTCTGACTGTCAGCTGATCAATCTCTAGACGAAAGTACTATGAGCGCAACAATTTCCTTATATCACAATATCTGTACATTGACCGTCTACTTGATTCTTCCCTTCCTCATCGCCTCATTCAGGAGTACAACCAGCCGAACGGAGCGAGCATCGACATCCCTCAAACCATCAGTGAAGAATCCTCCGAGGCCGGTTCGAGTCTGAAGATCGGTGACAAGTCTGCGACGAATGGACTTGGTAATAATGTAAAGGTCAAAAGAACGCCCAAAGCGCTCTACAAGGTCCCTGACGAGGATACGCCTTTGCTAGAAGATGCCGGGGAAGATGCACCGAAGATTCCCGACTATACCGGTGACGATGCCGTTGAGAGCAACGACCCTATCGTGACCATTGCAATTTACATCAATCTCGCGGCCAACGCTGTGTTACTGGCCGGAAAGATTGCGGTCATAGTTCTTACAAGCTCCCTCTCTGTGCTTGCCAGCTTAGTCGACGCAGCGCTTGACTTTCTCAGCACAGCAATCGTCTGGACAACGACCAAGATCATATCTCGACAGGATCGGGCCAAATACCCGGTTGGACGACGACGTCTTGAGCCTATCGGGGTCCTAGTCTTCTCTGTCATCATGATCACGTCGTTCTTTCAAGTCTTCCTCCAATGCGTCAATCGCTTGTCATCCGGCGACCACTCCATCGTCAAGCTCGGCCTACCCGCAATCATCATCATGGCCAGCACCGTGGTCATCAAGTTCGCCTGCTGGCTGTGGTGTCGCTTGATCAAGAACTCGAGCGTGCAGGCATTAGCGCAGGACGCCATGACGGACGTCGTCTTCAACATCTTCAGCATCATCTTCCCAATAGGTACCTAATCTAATCCCCCCCCCCATTCCCAGAACTACAACACCACGAACATCAAGAAAAGCATCTCACTAACAGCCCCTGTCCAGTCGGCTACTACGCGCAAATCTGGTGGCTCGACGCCCTCGGCGGCCTGCTGCTCTCGCTCTTCGTCATCACCAATTGGTCGCGCACCAGCGCGTCGCACATCCGCAACCTGACGGGCGCCGCCGCCTCGGCCGACGAGCGCAACGTCCTCCTCTACCTCACCATGCGCTTCGCCAAGACCATCACCCAGATCCAGGACCTGCAGGCCTACCACGCCGGCGACAAGCTGAACGTCGAGGTCGACATCGTGCTCGACGAGCACACCAATCTGCGGGACAGCCATGATCTGGGCGAGAGCCTCCAGTACGTGCTCGAGAGCGTGCCGATTGTCGATCGCGCGTTTGTCCATCAGGATTATGCGGGGTGGAATCTGCCGAGTCATATGCAGCAGCAGGATGATTAGGCTTGCTGCGGTGAGGTAGGTAGATACCGGTGCCTGGAGGGTGGGGGTTGTGGGCAAGGTCGGCTTTCGCTGTACGTTATTTGCAGGGACTCCGCCGCTGTATATAAGCTTCTATAGCAGATTTGCACAATTGATAAAACTAAACTTGATTAGAAGCCACGCTCTGGTCGAGCGGCTCAAGTGATACGATTATAGATACTAGTGTCGATAATGATACTCATACACGCCCTGAGATCAGAACATACAGCACAGGCCAAGGCCAAGTCAAGGCTTTCAACATGCGAACTTCAAAACAGCGTCTATCACTTGTAGGCACTTGTAGGAATCGGTTCTCGGCTGTCTTCTTTCCTAACAGTGCTTCACCCATTCTATGACCATGCTGTACAGAACTGTTCAAACCCCAACCATCCGGTCTACTTCCTGCATCCCTCCCAGGCGCCCAATTTTCCTTTCGGAGGTACATGGTAAAGGAATGTGTGGCAGCAGTGGGGGCTTTGAATTATATCGTTGGGGGCGTGGAGGAGGGGGAGCGGGGCTTAGAAGGTCTGGGTTTACTCTCTACAAGGTTAGGGTTAGCGGAGCGGGGAGGGGTGGAGGCGGTAAGGCGGTAAGGCCAGGTTTTGCGGTGTGAAGGAAGCGGAGTCATCGATAAGGTCAGATCAGGGAAAGTGGGGTATGGCATGGTTACCGGTACTCGTACCTCGTGGCAGGCTGTTTGCCGTCTGAATCAAACACTGATTCGTTGAATTAATAGAATCAAGCTACTAATGCAAAACATGCAGGGCCGCACCTGACCTGACCTACACCGCCTCTCGTCCAGTAATGCGCACCAACTCATCCACAATCCGTTTCCACACCTCCTCCACCAGCCCTTCCTTCCGAAACTGAGCCAGAAGTTCTTCCACCCGAACATCTGCACTCTCCCCTTGCGCATCGACAGAATACACCCCCGCTCCAACCTCGCCGGTTATTCCTCTCGCTACACGAACTCCACCAACCAACGGCACCCCGGCAGCCATATCCCCGCTCTCGCCCGCCGGGTATTTAGCGCTCGTCGCAAGAAACACATGACGGTCGCCAACCTCCACAGTCGGCACGCTGAGTAGCGGCGCCAGAAGCGTGGAGATCAACCTGAACGCACCCATCATCAGGCCCTTGGTACCTCGCGTGATCCCCGACGTCACGAAGCCGGGGAAATTGTGGATAAAGGAGACGGTCGGGGCTTTTGCGGCCAGGCTTTCGAGCGACAAGGTGACCAGCGAGCTGGCGTGGCCGCGGTGCGATAGGAGGTCGGTCACCTTTCGGCCTTGGAAGTCAGTCATGTTGACGGGGCCTTCTTTGGTGCCGGTGAAGACGCTGACGACGCGGCGGAGGGTGGTGGCGTTCTGGAGGAGGGGTAGGAGGTTGAGGATGAAGCGGGTGCGAGAATGCACGGGTAGGGCTACGGCGTAGTGGAGGCCTTCTGTGGTCTCTACGTGCACGTGTATAGTTCAGACAACTTGATCCTACCTCCTGTAGATTTGCTCTCTGTTCAAAACCAACAGCTGGATTTTTCCAGTGAGGACGGAAATGCAAATTGCGGGACGTACCGACGCCGGTGATCAATGTGCCCTGGGTCAGGAACAGGAGGTTGACCGACTTCTCCTTGGTCTTGATGTCCCGGCAGACCTCGTCCACGTTGCGGATCAGGCTCAGGTCCGCCCCCATGAAGGTGAACTCGCCCTCGGCATTCAGCGCCTTGCATTCGGCCGCGATGCGAGCTCCAGCTTCCTGTGAGCGGCCGAGAAAATAGACGCGGGGTTTACGCGCGTGTTTGGCGAACTGCTTCAGTGTCGTTTCGCCTATCCCGTTCGTCGCTCCGACGAAGACGGCGACGAGCCCTGCAGGAAGGCGGGAGGCGATGCTCGCATTGGAAGACCGCACGGCGTTGAGGAGGACCATTACGGCACGCGATGTGATAGGAAGGCAACCCTAAGTAGGTAATGAGGGCTTCGTTGGTTGGTGGACTGAGAACAACGGTGTTGACAAGAAAGAGAACGGGAAAGAGAGTAGCGGTTTCGTTCAGTAGTGGTGACAGTGATGATGCCGATGCCGATGCCGATGCCGATGATAAAAATGAGAATGACAATGATGAGGGCTCTACCTTGCGAAACTCTTCATTCTCCTTCCTTGACGGACCAAAAGACCTCCTAGATGACTCGGATAGTCTTTTGTCCGGTGGAATCACTATTGTCCCATCCCCAAAACGCCTCCCTGTCACCAAAATCCCGCTATCTTATCAACAGTGACTTTTCATGATTGATGGAATGGAATCCGTTCGCGACCAGATTCGAGGACAGGACCCTAAGGTATGTAGCATCGCATCGCATCGCATTGCATTGCATTGCAATGCATCTACCTTAGGCTGAACGAATGCTTCTTCTATATGGTATGCAGCGGGGTCTGCCCGCGTGGGGAGGTGGCTTGGACCGCTGCTTTAGCAATGTACCTTATGGCCCACGCCTACACAAGCGTTGTTTGGTAGGAGCTAGTATTTACCAATGTATTCATATGATCACTACCTTCCAATGTTATATGACTGGAAAAAGAGCTGCATCGCATGCAGCTTTAGCTGTGGGGCGGCGAAGGACAGTATCTTAGGGCTTGAGGTTGAAGGAGATTTGTCATGGTGCATAAGGTATGTTTCACCGATGGAGGTTTTCCAACATGACAGTTACCGGTTGAGGATTCACACTGGGGTACGCGAGGAACCTCAAACCACAAGGAAGGGGTTTATGTGAAGATCCCCTTTCAGTATGTGGACGTTTCTCAGATGTTCTCTCATGTGCATGAGGCCAAGGTCATACTCCACCTCTCAGCAAAGGATAGTGCGGGCAGCATGTGTCGAGTGTGTAGATAGTGGCCGGCCTTTGCTGGAAGAGCAGCGGGCTGGAGACCTCCATTGACTGCTGCGAGTGCCGTAGCTGATTTAGCCGTGGTCGGGACTATGGATTGGGGCCATAAAGTCTCGCCCTCTCCCAAATCTCACTGCTAGTCTTGCTGGCTGTAGTGGTATAGCGCAAGACACCGTGCCCGGTAAAATCTCCACAGTCATCGAGGGAGCCTTGGGCAGGTCTTCCGACCGTTGTTGCGTCCAGTCTTGCACATTGCCAAAGGTCCCGTCAGATGATAGTGATGACTTCCCTTGTGGCACTAGCTGACAATGCGTGGTGGCTGTGATGGTGTTCTTCCTGAAGGGTACCGACTCGTCGATAGTGATTCTCAACGCGCACTCCATGTTGTGGACTTCTTCGAGAAGCAGGAATGAAGTTCGGTGAGCGCGGGGTAGCTTCCAGGTAGCCATCCTAACCATCCAACAAGAGTAGCGGGTTGGGGTTCACCGTGGCGGGATAAATTGCCATACTTGTCATAAACTGGGTCCAGCATCATTTCAAGAACACGTGCGCAACTATGAAAGAGCACCACTGAGACTCAGGTGAATTCTAGGCTCTCATTGCATCGGTCTTCTTGACCACATGACAAGCCGTCGGCCAAACAAAAGATAATTCGTCCGTTGTAAAGCGATCAGCGGGCGCGAAACTGTTGCCGTCTAGCGGTGGCCGTAACTTGACAGGAGTGTCTAATACTTGTTTCATTCTATCCTGAAATTGCATATCAGTAGAGCTTCGGTGGGTGATGAGCTGGTCAGCTTCTCACCTTTAACTTTGAAGGGACGACTTTGGTCTTGTGAATCAAGGTGGATATTCGATCCCTCCACAGAGTGCGAATCTGAACGGGTCAGTGCTTCTTTCCTCCGGCGACAGTTTCGAACGTGATGGCAGGGCTGAGATATTCGAGATATTCCCTTTTGATTCCTTTTATCTTTGAAGTTACGATGACAGACGTTCTTCGCTTAAGAGCATAATGTAACCTTCGAAGCTGATTGATCCCTCGACGTTTATGGCCGTTTTGCTTTCCTCATCCAGAATGACATGAGCAGCCTCTAGTTTGCTGTCGAATACAGTCACGACGCGCTGGAAACTTTTGGACATACCTGTACTGAATATTACAGTGGAATCAAAAGAAGCCCAGCTCCATGATGGAAAGGAAGCACCTAGAATCCCGTGTGGGAAATGCTCCCTAGTCTCGTGATACTTCGCCATAGGAGACCACAACAGGCCACGAAGAAGATCCTCCTTCCACAGACCAGCGATGTACTCCCTGCCCCATCCCTGTTCTTCGAATTCGTTGGCCAATCCAGCGATGGCAGCCAGTTTGTCCGAGGTGTATGTCAGAGCCCTCTGCGAATAGTTTTCGAGGAAGGTGTACCACATCTCGATATCGACTTGTGCACCCTTGAGCTGCAACGCTGAGTGAGTGTCAAAGCCTTTCAAGAATGGATGGTAGATCCGTTTTGTGCCGTCTTCAAAAAAAGATCCGCTTCGACATTCCCAGCATAGTCTCTGCCGGGCGCAGTGCAAAACCGCTGTGGCGACGAATTTTTCTTGCAACGCCCAAGCTCCTTAGCTGAGGGAATTGGCCTCTAGCCGATGTTCTGGCCCGTCACTCTCTCTGACGTACATCCAACATTTCACGCCATTCCCCATGTCTTCTGAAGCCAGCCAGACGGTCCGATCGTAGAACAGACCTGCACTGCTATTGATGCATCCAAAGCTGAGATGACAAAGACAGCATCTCTGTAAACCTGGCCCATCATCTTTGACTCACGCTGTCAGTCTACGCTGTCTCCTTGGATGATACATAGAGCATCAACCCAAAGGTATCTGACGTCTAGCTTACGGGCCAGGAGTACAGCATCGTGCTGAGTCTTGGCTAGATCGGTCAGTGCAAACCCTGCCTTTCTGGCTTCCAATGTCTCCGTGACGGTGATGAACATCTGTTGCAGGCCCCAGCAATAACTCAACGCAACGTAGGGCGTAATCTTGCCATTCGACTCGAAAAGAAAAGGGTTCTGTGATCCATCGGGAGGTCCGATATCAATGACGCGGGTAGGCAGACGAGGCTCCCTGCGCATACACAGTGTATGGTTCCGAGTGCAACATGACAACCATGATTTGATGCATTCATAAGCCTTTCCAGAGTTGGAAGGGCTTAGAAACCACTCTTCTTTGGTGGGCAAGCGCTCTGGCACGTAATCCGTTCGACTATAGGGTAATAATTTTTGCGCGATGTTGGCGGTCTCCCCCCAAAGTTGAAACGCCCAAGGTTCTCGCTGAGTGCTCTTGATCGTGCGGTAGGTACTGGCGGAGGCGTGACGAGGATCGGTATCAGGATGTGTGACCGTAACATATATCTGAGAAGGATCACTTGATTTCCGTCCCATATGCTGCCAGGGTCCTCGAGAGAAAAGACTGCAAAGGTCACACCCTTCCTTACCCGAAGCCTCGATTTGACTGGGATGCTCATATAACTCAAAGGTCATTTCTGCGGCCCCATTGTGGATCGAAGTCTGCCTCATCGTCCACCGTGACTGCTTGGTTAAATCACGGAAGCAATCACCGGTGATAACATCACCTATGCAAGTCTTGCAGAGCTCGCATAGGTTGGGGTTGAGGGCTGAGCACTTCTGGAAAAGCCGCAGCGAGTCTTTGTCAATTGTCGCCGAGCTGTTGGATCTCAGCGGTCTAGAGCTTTGCTGTGACGAAGTCATTTGTTTTGACATGGTGTCACATGAGCGGAAGATGCCAACGAGGATATTATAAAAGGTGGTTATAATCAAGACGGAGGTATCTGGGTAGCGTATCAAAGCCACCAGTCGCGATAGAAGTGGCTGATAACAGCTCATACGTAGGTATCTTTCATAGTTGGAAAGCGAACACGACGGCAGTCAGGACCAGTGCAAGAAACTAAGGACTGCAGGTGGCTCCTTTGCGGGTTCTGCACCGCTGTTATGCACAGGGTAGCTGCTCAGGTCGTAGCTCGTATACGCACACGGACCTATTCAGAGCTTCAAACCGGTGGGGAGAGCATGAGCTGCAAAGCCAAAGATGGTGCAAGGCAGTATCGTTCCGATCGAGGCTCTTTGTCTTGCCTTGGTCCACGCATCTGCGTAGTTGCGGCGTATGCTCGCCGGTCTCACTCCATCGGATATAAAATGTTGCAAGGTCTCCGCAAACCGATTACTCGGTATGGTAGTCGGCGTTTATCAGAGGATTTTCTTCTCTGTTGCTTTTTTGTGTGGATTTCGTATGAGTGTATTTGCTCTTCGTGCCCATGACTTTTATTTCAACGCAACTCCAAATCTTTCAAGAACAACAAAACAAAATTGAGCTCCCGACCTTACCTACCTAGGTATGTAGAAGACTCACTTCTGAAGCGAGCGGTACCTACCGTTGACCATGTATCTTAAGGCTGCCGTATTATTGCTGATCTGACATCAGCGCTGCACGAAAACTGTGAGGGCTGATCTGTACTCGTACCTATCTTACTCTCACCTTACCGTACCTGAAGCTTGCTAAGCAGCGAAGATTGCATGCACTATATCTCCTCGAATTTCGTTCTGCTCGTCGTACCTTTCAGTTGATGACAAGTGTTGTTTCCCTCATACTAGACACCTTCCTCAGATATGACTTTTGAAATGCCAGAAGCAGATGACTCGACGTTACATCTGCCGCGCATACTATGCCTTCATGGAGGCGGTACCAATGCTCGAATATTCCGTGCTCAATGTCGCGCCCTTGAAAGCGCCCTCCGACCCACATTCAGGCTATGCTACGCAGAAGCACCGTTTCCGTCGCAGCCTGGTCCGGACGTGACATTGGTCTACAACGACTTTGGACCGTTCAAGGCCTGGCTCCGCTGGCACCCAACCGATCCAGAACGGGAGGCCAAAAATGCAGTCGAGCAGATCCACGCCTCTCTCGATAAAGCCATGGCTGAGGACGACAGGAAAGGCGCGACGGGCGAGTGGGTGGCGTTGCTTGGCTTCAGTCAGGGCGCGAAGATCTGCGCGAGCCTCCTGTTCTTGCAGCAGACCCGCGCCGAGAGGTTCGAAGGCGATCACGGGGTCGTGCCAAACTTCCGGTTCGCGGTGCTCATGGCTGGACGAGGACCGTTGGTCGAGTTGGAGCCTGAGCTCGTGAGCACGCCCGGGCTGGTCGATGCATCGTCCCTGTCCGCCGCCGGCCCCGCTCAACAGAGCTTGGCCACCGTCGAGCACCGCCTGCGCTTACCGACGATTCATGTCCATGGGATGCAAGATCCAGGTCTCGAGCATCACAGGAAGCTGCTGTCTCAGTACTGCGACGAAAGGCACGCGAGGCTGATTGAATGGGACGGTACTCATAGATTGCCGTTCATGAAGAAAGATGTTACGCCCATTGTGGAAGAGATACTGTCTATGACAGCAGAGACAGGAGTCTCGACGGCTTAGCGTGTGAGGCCAATGCTCGGTATTTTCACCTTTAGACCACGTTCTGGAGTTTTGGATGGCGCGTTAGAAACATCTAGCTTGAAGATAGACAGGCCAGCGTGCGGCTTCATACGCCGAGGGGTTGGATCATATGCTGATTGATTTCTCTCAACGTCGGAGCATTACCGTGATGTCGAAATGGAAATGCGATGTTGTCTTTACACCAGCTGTTCTTTCGCAAGGCTAATGGTTTAAGCTTTGTCAAAGTCTGGTACGCAGTGGACTAAGCATCAGAGAGCCTCTAAAGACACTGCCTGTACAGCTAGTGAGCGCCGTTGATACACTATACATACCAGGTACCTACAGTAGTAACGTAACGTTACCAGGTAATATCCTATGCGGTGACGGAAGTGGATGCGGCACCTTAATCCACGCTATGAAGAAGTCGCCGTTGTAGGACGCGGGTAAAGAAATGTCAAGAGTCTTTTGATTTCGAGTAGCGACAAGACTGGACTGCCAAGACTGAAGAGCTTCTTTGAGTGCCAAGACGCCAAAGGTTCGGCCCGCCAAACTGCGTACTTTACACGTGGCGTGCCGTAGTCACCTCGCCTTCCCCGGGTCTAGAAAAGATACGACGGGGGTTATGACTTCAGGTCTTACTCGTACTTGATAAAAACCTTCGTACAGAGGGCTTCGTACCTATTCCGTGTGCGGACGCGAGGCAATAGGGACTGGCTCTTGGAATGAGCCCTAAGCTACCTAGCGGACAGATGCTCAACCGGAGAAACTTCATGAAAGGGTAACGCTAGCTCACGTCGTGCTCTGGCATATCCCCGGCCCAATCGCTTCTTGCAAGGACGACAACACCTCGGTTTGGCATGGGAAGAGTGTCGAAAACGGGAAGTGCGCTGCGATGGGACCCAACCGCAATACGGGAACTGCTCGGATTCCGTTGTTCAGTGTGTTGCCGTCGTGTCTCGATCCCAGAGGGCGTCAAGAAGGAAGGGGTCACTTGAAAGCTCTCCGGAACTGAATGGGTATGTATATGTTTACGGGGAATTCGGATGCACTGCTTTGCATCACGAGCTAGATACCTAACACGCCATGGGTGGCAGCGACGCTTGAACATGGCCTTTGAGAACAGCAGCAGAACGACTTCTTTCCTGATTCACAATGCGTGCATGTCATGTATTGGAAGAAGCTACGACGAATAGTTTCTTCGGTGTGGACCAGTCGACCGCATTGCCTGGCATGTTGGGTCTGAACCCCGAGAGCCGTCCAATTGACCGTACCCAAATCGGTGGGATTTCCAGCAACCTTCTACATACTTCATTCTATATGTGAAGTGGTCTTCACACCCCTCGAGTGCATGGTGGCATCAAACGCCTTGTGGAAAGTCACCCTCCGATTCATATGTACGACTGGAGATCTATTTCTATGCAGCAGTGTTGTGTTATGATGAGATCCCTCCCAGTTAAGACGCTCAGGTCTGAGCGTAAGCGAAACTGACATTACACTCCAGACCACTTGTGCTCCGAACACCGAACCCTAAAAATGATGACGATTCAGGGAGAACAGAGTAGTTCACAAAGACACAACCACCTTCTTCGCGGACACACCCTTCTTATTCAGGGCCATCGCTTCCTGGAGACGCTCGAGGCCCTTCCCGACCACATGCGGCGCCGGCGCGGCGATGTACTTGCCCTGGGCGAGAGCAGCGGGCAAGAAGTCCTCGTAGATGGCACGGCAGACCTCGTTAGCCATCAGGTCGCTGCCGAATATAAACTTCTTGTCGACGCGCTTCCACCTGGACTTGACCTCCGTCGTCGCAGCGTCCCACCCCATGAACATCCCAAACGAGACGAACCCCAGCGCGCTAGTGGGGAACTCGCCGGGCACCGTCACGCTCGCTTGGGCGACGAATTTCCTACCCCGACACGCGCCGACGACGTCGAGGCACGGCTTCAGCGAGCCGTTGCCGATCGCAATCGCGCCGGCGGACTCGCGGTCGCGGAAGGCCGCGATGATGTCGTCGACCACCGTCGCGCTGTTGTAGTCGAAGACGCGCGCGGCGCCCAGCCGCCGGAGGTAGTCGAAGTTCTTGGGCGACGCCGTGGCGATCACTTCGTGGCCCGAGGCGACGCCGAGCTGGATGGTATTGCAGCCGACGCTGGTGGAACCGCCCCAGACGAGCAGAGTCTTCCCCGTCGGCGAGGGCGCCACGCTCGGATAGGGCAGGGCGAGGAAGTCCTTCATGAACAAGCCGCAGGCGGCAGTCGACAGGCCGAGCGGCAGGACACAAGCGTCCTCATAGGACAGGGCGTCGGGCACGGGCGAGGCCATGCTCGCGCGCAGCACGGTGTATGTCTGGAAGGCGCCCTCGCTGGCCTTGTTGCTCCGCTGGTCCATGCCGACGGCGTGGCCGACGACGCGGTCGCCGACGTGGAAGCGCGTCACGCCTTTGCCGACTTCGACGACTTGCCCGGCGAGGTCGCTGCCCATTATGAAGGGGTATTTGATCCAGCTGAACATCATGTCGCCCGTTTCCTGCTTGATCCAGTCGAGCGGGTTGACGGCGACGGCGCGGTTTTTGACGACGATTTCGCCCTCCCCTGGGGCGGTGTATGGGGCTTGCTTGACCTCGAGAGGGGTGGCTGATTTGGCGGTTAGCCAGGCGGCTTGGTTGGGAGGCATGTTTTTGGGTTTGATGAGGAGGCAGCAATTACAAAAGCAGCTGTTTATAAGAGAGGGTTGTTGACTGTTGTGTTGTGTTTTGTAGCGATGTGTTGCGCTGTGTTGCTTTATGTTACGCTATGATATGTTGTGATTGATGTTTGTGTATTGTTGCTATAGAATAAATAGTCGATATCCATAATCGCGAAGCAGATATGAAAAGATGAAGAATGCTGTTCGCCGTCGGTGACGGGCAGTCAGTCTCTCCTTGATGCCAGCCACTACTGCATGCCTCAGTCGGAGTCGGGGAGATAGCGATCGTGTTTCACCGTGTCTTCACAGTGGTCGTGTACCTAACAGGCAAATACAAAACGCTATCTAGTAGTGTTTGATAAATGGCATATAAAACTATATCTGAGGCTATAAACTCTGCCATCACGCTTATCATAGGAATATCGAGTTCGACTTCAGGTGTTCCCCGAAGTTTGATGCATAACGAATGAGGGCATGTAATGTAATATTGCATACCATAGGGCGACCGCTCCACATCAGATGATCAATCAGGCTGGGCCATTGTCCAAGTTTGCGATTGCTGTGTCTTGCATGATTCATATCACTGCAGGGTAATAAATCACAGCAGACTCCCTTGATCTTAACGTGATTCTCTGTATGAATACAGTTGAAACCATGCGAAACCGGGAGCTGAGGAAAAACTGACTAAGAGCTGACTGATAAGGTACCCAGGCTAGGTAGTATATACCTTAGGTTAGTAGTAAGTGGCAGTACTAGGTACTCTAACGGCTTAGAGTAACTAACTAAGGTACCTTATGACGTTAGAAGTTTAGTCATGTATTAAGTAAGTACAAGGTAAAACCATTGGACGATAAACTTGGAAGAGGCAAACACAGCCACATCCCAACATCTATCTACACTAACCTACTACTAAGGGAACCATGACGAATCCCCCACGAGCCAAATGCCCAAACTTACAGCACTAGTCAAGGTGCAAGGGTTTTAATCATCGGAAAGACCTCCGACAAGACAATCTTGCATAACGTCGTCGGCTCGCGTACCTGGCGATTGTTCCACTTCGAAGTACAGCAATGTAAAACATTCAAAATGTCTCTGATGACATTGAAACTTATCTAAAGAAAAAGGTATTTGCTGGATTACGTACATGGTGATCAGATGGGAAATAAAAAAGTAAAATAAACAACGACTAGATGGTGGGAGTGGCGATTGCGGTGCCTGTATATTTTTATCGAAAACATCACCAAACATTGAGCCCTAACTGCAAAATTGCAACTCCAACGCTTCGTATGCGCATGCCCTTCGTGACTTTGACGTGAGGAAAATCGTTGCTTGTGGGATGGATGATGAGAAGAGAAGAGAGGAAGAGGTTGGAAATATGGCCAACGGAAAATGGCGCGCCCAGCCCGGTAGATGCAGGTAGTAGATGACAGCTTCGGAGCCTAATCGTACAATGCTCTCAGGAGAAGACCGAAAAAAAGGGAAATGGGACTCCAAACCACGATGGACGACGGGGAGATGGATGGTGATGTTTGCGCAGCAATCGACACCATCACTCACCGATGCCTCGAAATGCAAGCTTCCTCCAAGGAAAATTTTGGCACAAAATTCGACGAAATCAGTACGGGCGCATGGTTGGGTATGCCGCGTGCATGGACATATGCACCGGCTGGGCAAGGGGGCCGGGGGGCGGTAGTGCAGGTACTGGACGATGAAACATCTGAAGCAGCCTCCTGCCGACGTTGGTTTCCAGCTCGGTGCCATCTCTAGCAATCTTGACCTCTCGGTTCGCGTTCCAGGGATTTCTCAGCCCTCGGGTGCGATAGAAAGGGAGACGGGTGGTCGAGATCCACTCGATCCGGAAAGGCTTCCCAAACGCCTGACTCACGGGTGCGACAATCTCTTCACCTTCGTCCTCACTCTTGCGTCCCTTGGATTCATCCGTTTCCTGGGCAGGCGATTTGGGACGTTCGTCGTCCTCTTCCTCTTGATCTGCCTCCCAGAATATCGTCCCTCGTGCAGAGTCGTCAATGATACGCCCTTTCGGCGCGAACTCGGTCGCACTCGTGGGAATCGCTCTGGGGAGGTCTGGGTCATCGGTCGTTGCTTCGGCCCTTGGAGCCCACTCGATGGAAGCCGACGACTCTTCGTTGATGGTCGAGGTCATTCTAGCGTAGCCAAAGTATTCGCCTGATTTGTTGGCTGAAAAGATCAAATAAACATTCTCAGCAGACTAGGTCGGATCAGTTTGACTCCTGAAGCAAGTTTTGGTTCGGACATGTCCTTACTTCGTAAGCCTTATTCAAAGCCGCCTCGTTGTGCGCCTGAGTTGCCCAGATACCGTTCCGTACGCTCAGCTCCAAATCTTCCACCGTCAGACTCTTTACGATGAAGAACTTCTCACTGGCTTTGGCTGGTCGTTCCCCTTCCCCCGACGCCTCCGTAATGGTCCTCTTTCCGTCAACATGCGTGGCATCTTCGGGCTCCACGTTCGATACGGTGTGCTTTTGCCCTTCGATCGCAGGAGGTGGTAATGAAGCCGCAGGTCCAGTAGGTACGCCAGGAACGGGTGTCGACGAGTTTCTCCGCAACCGACAGACGAGTCGGACTCCATGGAATCTGGAGTCGTGAAATCGGCTCATGGCTGCGGCGCAAGTAGCTTCGGTCCGATAATTCACAAATGCACAATTGCTCTTGGATATCAGGAAGACACTCTCAATGTCATTTGTGGCGTCCCGCGAAAAGTGATCTTTGAGGTCGATGACGTTGGTGCCAGGCGGGAGATTACCGACCCAGAGCGCATGACCAGACTGTCTGGGTTTTCGAGGAGGTCCACGGGGTATCGAAGGCCCGACGGGACTGGACCCTGAGCTTCCTCTACTCTTCGCTACAACGCGGGATATTTGTCAGTCTTTTGGCGCTCAAGTGGAGCTCACTCAACAGCCAACATACGTGGTACACTTCCGGGGCGCAAATGGCGTCCGGTCCGATCGCTACCGGGCATACCAACAGCGGGCGGGAAACCACCCTGAGAGGCGAAACTGGCAATGGCCATGCCGTATTCGGCCCCTTCCTGGCCTGTATTGCCTTGACCGTACGACAAACTCGATCGCCGACCATAGCCTGCCGGATACGGCGCGGCACGGCCAGGCACGCCTTGCGCGACGGGAATCTGCTGGGTATAGGGGGACGGATAGTAGAGGAACTGCTGCTGCTGCTGCTGCTGCTGCTGCTGCTGCTGCTGTTGCTGCTGTTGTTGTGGGAAGTAAGAGGATCCGGGATAATGCGATGGGAGGGGACTAGGGCCTCCTGAATGTGACTGCTGCGCTGTGTGCATCTGCCCGTATCCAGGAGCTCCCGGTGGAACATGTTGACCCTGCTGATACATTGCAGCATATTGCTGAGCGTACTGTGGGTTATAAGCAGGATTGGTCATCGCCGTTTGGCCGGCAAACTGCGAAATCTGCTGCAACTGATAGACGAGAGCGGATGTAGAGGGCCCCGAAGGAAATCTTGGTTGGGTTGGTGGTTGGCCGTACGGTTGGGCCGATGACTGATATTCTGGCAATGCGCCCGCCATGCCTCCCATGTTCAGCGCCGTCGGTCGTTGATTCTGAGCCATGGCGTAAGAAGCAAAAGCTTGGACAGGTGCGTTGCTCGAGCGCATCCTTTCCGGGCGTTGTTGAGGTGTAGGTGCTTGGAGGTGTACTTCGTAAGATGCTTTGCTGTTCCGGGGGTGCTCTGCGCCAATGTCAGATGCCATCCATCCCAACCTTGGCCTCGACAAGTCACTCAGCGCTAGGCCACGGTCATGATTCGTACCTAGTGCCGAGAATTCCCCACCGTCGTCGACGTCGCGCTGTGCGTGTGCAGATGCGCCGGGTAAATCCCTCGATGGCTGTCGGCCTTCCTGCCCAAATCTATCGCCCATCGGTGGTTCTTCTAATATGACCGGAAGCGCCCACCACTGCTGCACCCACACGATAGCCATGTTAGCCCATACCAGAAGAGTGGAAAGATGGTGATCATGACGAGATAGGTAGTGGTAATACCTTGAAACAAATAAAGTCTTTGCAGCCTTCAGCGTTCAAGTGGTATTAAGACGGCGGAGAGTGGCAACGAACGGGAGACTTGAGAGCCGAAGAAGGGTATTTTGAGAAGAAACGAGAGGCTGTGGGAAGTTGATGTGCAGAAGCAGAAGCTCTAAAGGGTTTGTTGAAAGACCGGAGATGGTCGAAAAGAGTCGGACCTGGGATACAATTGAGTTCGACGCAAGGCGATCTAGCAACGAGCACGGCCAGTACCGTTCCGGCAGAGGAGGAGACCGAAGGTTTCGCTTGCAACAGCAGCAGCCCAGTGGGGGGGCCAGGGAAAGGACCGTCGAGCGGTAAGATTAGCAACCGAAGGCGAAGGGCAACCACCGAAGCTCTCGTCCGGGTCAAGCTAAAGGGAACCGCGTGACGTGATGACACGACGTTGAGAAGACTATCGAAGGCCGGAGGCAGGCTTGCTTTCAATGCAGGGGGCCCAAGGTGCTTCAACTGGCAGCGGCGAAAAGTAGGATTGAAGGTCTGATTGGCCACGAGAGTTCTGACCCCGGATTGAAGGTACTTGGAAAACCCACGAGCCTATTGCTAGACTGCAGGAGCTGAAAGGGAATGACAATTGCCGGAGGATAGAGCAGGGAGAAGATCGCCAGGGGAGCAGAGTTGAAGAAGAACGGAAGTGTAGAAAGGAAAGACAGATATAATAATAGAAATGCAGTGGGGGGAAACAATTCGAGGTGAGGATTGCGTGAGCAAGCATGGTGAGGTAAGGCAGGGACGGGCAAGTTTCCAGGGAGTGTTGTTGACAAGCGAAAAGGCAGCTTGCCTATTGGGCAAAGAACGACCCAGAGAAAGGTAAGGCAAGACTAGGTACTGTAGGTAGTCTAAGGTAGGAGGGAGGTACCTACGTCCTTCCACGACGGATGATGTACATCTTGGTAAGGAAGGTAGGCTTAGTGTGAACAGAAATAGGATTAGCTACATCAAGTAGGGAAGGTACAGGTGAGTATGTGTACCTACTGTACTGGGGAACAATACAATCATGTAATCTATGAAGAGCACACACTAACTGTAGAGTGTAGGACGGTGTGAAGGATTGGGGGACGACTGATGGGCAGCCGGGGTTCACAGAGGAGGGAGAGGTGGTGGCGAGTACTCCCAACTTTGATATTCGGTACAGGTAAGGTACGGTACCTTAAGTTTTGATAGCCTGGGTTGAGCCACACGGATCCAGATCAAATGCCATGCGACTTCTTCTTCTGTGCTTTTATTTTTTTGAGTTTTCTTTGGGGGGCTTTGGTTCCCCACACTAAGTTGCAGCCACCTCGAGCCCTGTCAGATTCAGCCACACAACACGGCCACAAGAGATACCGTAACGGAAGGAACCATAGGGTAAGGTAAGGTAAAACAATGACAGAGCGTATTTTAAACCTATATCTTACCTTGTGGCTCCGTAGCTAAGGTAGGTATTCCTCGGGCGATAGCAATAACGTTACCTAGTAACTGCCATGACAGACGAACAGACGAACAGACAAATCAGGGGCAAAAGCACAAAGGCGGAACAAATTGAGCCCGAACAGCGTAAGGTACATGTACCAAAATGTTATAGTGAAGTGCTTGATGCTAAAAATGACACTTCCGATGATCTTCGAACGATCAGGTACCCTGCGAATTAACTTCAAATGGGGCCCAAATAAGGTAAGGCAAGATACTGTAACTACTCACTATCCGAGTTAAGGTACTGTAGGTGAAAGGTGAAAGCCATTGTTCGTGGCCCAGTTCCTTCCAGGTTCTCTTGCCATGCATGCCGTTACCGAGTTGGGGTAAAGTACGTTGAAGGCCAAAGAGAAGAAGAGATCCGGCAAGCGAGGGTTCAGGCTCAACCGCTGTGGCGTTCGTTCAAGCCACTGCATCTTGACGTCTGCAGGTACAAATACAGAAATACAGAGAACATGCGTCATCATCGGTCGTTGCAGTACAGCAAGCTTTAACGTTACCTTACTCCGTACAGTCCCTGGAGAGCTCGATTTGGTCGATACTCCGACAGCTTAACGGATTAATAATTAACTTAAGGTAGTCCGTTGTCGTCGAAGTCGGACTGATTAATATTGACTAACGTTAGAGTTATTTCCTCTATGGGAACTGGTGCTGGGGAAGTCCCTATTATTGTGGAAACAAAGTCGGTCATGGTCTACCTTAGCGATTGATCGACACCGAAGGCCCCAGCCCCGAGTCCAAGCCGAAGCCAAAAGATCGTCCGCCATTCTAAGAAAAGCGCCTCTTTCGATTCGCCCATATGCGATCCGTACCTGATTATGGATACTACTAGGTAGGTACCTGGTAAGGTTGAAGGTGTCGTTCTAGCGTAAAGCTCGCATGGCGTCGCATCGCATCGCATTGCGTCTGCGTTCGCCGATCATTCTTCCAATAATAACCTCCTCGATAACTTCCCTCCTCAGGATTACGTCCCGCAGCCCTAATATCAAATACCTGCCTGATAGTAGATGTTGTAAATAGGGTCGAGGAAGAGTTGTTTACTGCTTTTGTGGGTCCAAGGTACTCCGGAATTGACAGAATTGTTCATGTACTGTATCCATGTCAGATCTGACTGCCTATCTAAGGTAGGTACGTAGGACACCGATTTCCCTCATGGCATGGCATGGCAAGCCAGGCATGGACCGGGTCACCGCATCAGGCGAAAACTGATGAATGGTAAAGTGACACTTGTCACTTGTACTGTGGCAAAGACTGTCAATGTTGACCGAGGCCAAAACATCATTAGTCCAATGTCCTGACCGGACTGTGAGTGCCCAAACTGCCATTGATCCGTGAGCCGGGCCTCAGGGCAATGGGAACAAATGAAACGAACATGAAAATGAAAAGAGCAGTGTTATCCTGTGACCACTATGGTCCACTAAACGTCCAACCATCTACCTCAGTATGGGAGTGATTTGTATATATTACAGATATCTATTCGGGGTAGCCGATGGTGGCTTGATGAGCAATCTTGATCACGTGACTGGTAAAGCTTAGCATCACCGTCCTTTAGCCTTGTCGGGTTAGACACCTTGCCTTGTACATACCTACTAGGTAGGTACCTGGTGCGCCTTTTCGCATCAGTGGCAGAGAACCCCAAAATAAACTGGGCAAGTCAATTTTAGGTACTAAGGCATGGTAACTTAGGACTGTGATGTTCAGCTCTGACCGTGATCTGCATCATTCCTTCAGTCAAGGTACATGTAACTTATTTGTTAAATTATTGCTGTGCGATGAGGTACAGAGTTGTCAAAGTGTGGCTGTGCAAATCGGCTGCCGTACAAAAGTCAGTCGGAATGGCCGAGTGGCAAATGATGCTATTCTTGACCTTTGACCTTTGACCTTTTGACGTCGGAAAGAGCTGTCAACTTACCGGCTTCCATAACGGGCAACAGGTCATGAGTCGGTTGAATTTCCGAGAAACGATATTGGATATACAGTACGTTACTGTTGATGAAGTCGATGTGGCCATACCTTATACCTACAGGTAAGGTAAACCCTCAGCAGAATTATTTATAGAGCTGTCTGCCTAGATAGGTAAGGTCACTGATCATAGCATCGACTTTGGCATCGACCGTGCTCTTCCAGGACCCTGGTCGCTGGGCCTCTACTCCAGGAACCATGACCATGAGCCACAAGCCCCCCACCCGGAACCCCTCCCTGATGCATCTGGATCGAGATCTGACTTCATGTAGTCACGAACCAAATCTCTACTCCTGCAGAGCGTGGCCAACGAAGCGGGCAAGTCGAACTCCATGTACTCTGCCGTATGCACCAACGGAACAGTGCGTCGCTGTTGATCTCAAGGTGGTGTAAGAAGATATTGGACCGTGGCGGTATGCAAAGGATGACATGTCCCCATCACGTGCCCATCCTTCGAACCGCAACCACCACGACGAACTGCCATCTTCACAAGCAGAGAGCTGCTCCCTTTTCCAAAGAATGGTCTGCACATCTCTCGATTGTCCGCATACCTTTGCACTTGACCGCCGGCGGAAACGGACGTTCTTCGCTTCCGATTGGCTCACTCACACACTCCCCTCAATCTTCAAGGACACATAATGCATCGCGACCCAAAGATCTGAAGGATCAGTGTCACTCCTGCTTACGGCGCACATACATACATACATACATACACCTACTCACGGCCCCATCACGCTTGCATGAGGACGTGCGCGATGCATCCCTACCCAATCACTGCGATGCCTGTACTCCACCTCCATGCCTTACCTTACCGCAGACTTCTTCTGAAACATCTGGGATGCCAGATTGACGGCCACCGGAGAGCCCGCATCCCTGTTGGGGAGGAAGGGTCATGTACGGTACTTGCCAGGTTGGACAGTGCTACCGGACATGTGCGAAAAGCGCACGTCTGAGCCGGCCGGGTGAGGTCCGGGTGAGTTGGCCTCAGTTGTAGATCCATGCTTCAAGATTCAATGATAGAGAGGGGTATAGATGTAAATGCAAGATAGTTTGTTGCCCCCTACTAGGCAGGGGAGAAGAGCAGAGCTCCGCCCCACCTTGTAAGTTCCACCCGTATCTGTCGAACCCATGGTCAAACCAGTTGACCACCATGCTCGTACGCCCCTGTGTGCCCGACAGTGTGTCAGGACTTCCTCACTGTTCGTCATCATCCTTGTAAGACTCGTGGTGCTCATGACGGGCCCCCCCCCCTTCTCCCTGCAGTAAACCCTTCACTTCCCAGCCGGACTCCCTTTGCCGACCTCCTCATCCTCCGCCTCGACCCGGACGAGCACCTCCTCCAAGTACCCCTCCAAGAACGCATTCACCTCGTCGCCCATCCCCACCGGCGCTTCGTTGTCCCACCGCTCGATCTCGCTGAAGACGCCGGCGGCCTTGATGACCAGTTTCTTAAGCTTCTCGTGCGCGTGCAGACGCCGCTGCTGGAGCTCCTGTGCGGCCGGGCCGGATGGCCTGCCGCCCCGTGTGAGTGCGTTGAGATTGTAAGTGCGACGCTGCAGAGCTGCTTCCAGCGCTGGGACGATGACACCGTTGAGAGCGGTGAGCTCCGTCTTGGTGTCGACGGCCGGAGAATTGCTGGAGCTGCTTGAGTCGGTCGACTTACGCGGTTTTGTTTCTCGCTGGGGAAGGAAAGGTAGTGGTGGGAGTGGTTGCTGTGACGGAGGCAGATCCCTGGGCGCAAACTGGGGTAGGGGTTGCTGTTGTATGGGTGGCAGTGGCTGTTGTGATTGTGGTTTGCTTGTTGGCGCTAACGCATTAGCTATCTTGGGTGGTGGCTGCGCACATGGACGGGCCTGGAATGGAGGAATCTCTTGAAGTTTGAAGGGCGCAACGGGTTTCTTGACCGGTTGTGCTTGCCCTTGCTGCGATGGATGACTCTGCGGCGTCTCCTTGTTTTGTCGGTCGCTGAAGAGCATGGTCGTATCTGAGCTTTCGAATCCACCAAGCCCCAAAAAGCCCATGTCCTTGGCTAGCGAGTCCTGTAGCATCTTATCGTAATCCGCTGATGCGGGAGAAACCTTCTGCGGATTTGGGAGCGGTTTGCCCAATAGCAAAGGGGTCTCTGGCTTTGGCGGCATGGACGATTGCTGCTTTTTAGGTGAAGGTGGGAGGGGTATCTTTGCTGCCGCGCCCGGAGACAGCGGCGTGGGCGAGACAAGTTGCCTTCTTTGCGGTGACATCACTTGCGGATTGGCGTGAATGGGCGAAGTGGCAGCTTTTACGGTTTCATCTGGCAAAGACGGAGAGCCCATCCCGCTAATGTATCCCGCCGGCGGCTTTCCAGGATACTGCGCATCACTCAGGTTGGAATCTTCACTGGTTCGCACTCTTGCGTTTGCGGCTGCAGCATTCATTGTTTTCAATCCACCAGACCTGCCGCCTGCCGGCCGAATCGTCCCAAAATCCCAGAGATCATCGTCATCATCATTCGTTTGTGCTTCTGGCTCATCTCTATCGTGATCCTCTTCATCTTCCGATTCACGTCCTCCATGCACGGTCTGCCAGCGTTCATACCTTTCAATCAATTCCGTAAGATAAGTAGTCTTCTTGGCTCGACGGATGAAAGGATGCTTGAGTAACTCCTTTGCCGACGGCCGTTCTTTTGGATCACGTCTTAAGCAAAGCTCTACGAAATCTTTAAAGGCCTTGCTGAAATTTCCCTCCAAGGTTGGAGGCGGGTTCTTTGGAATCAAGAAAAGCACCTTCATGGGATGGATATCCGAGTACGGTGGCTCCCCTTTTGCAAGTTCAAGAGCAGTGATACCGAGAGACCAGATATCTGCTTTGTGGTCATATCCAGATTGCTTAATCACTTCCGGTGCCATCCAGAATGGCGTTCCTACAAAGGTGTTCTTCTTGGTCATCGTTGCTGAAAGCTGACCGGACACGCCAAAGTCTGCAAGTTTGACCTGACCGTTTGCTCCAAGGAGCACATTGGCCGCTGCAGACTCATACGTCAGCCCCTGTCATTCGCTCAGCTTGCTTGGTCGCTGACCTTTGATATCACGATGCAGCTTCTTATCCCCGTGCAGGTATTCCAGACCCATCAGAAGCTCTCTTATTATAATGGTGATATACTCTTCCGGTATCAAGCCGGGCTTCATCAGATCTCCACAGCTACCACCGGAACAGAACTCCATTATGATCCATAGGTCCGAACCCTTCAGGAAGGAGCCGTAGTATTTGGTGACGTAGGGAGAGTGAAGCTCAGAAAGAATCGAGATCTCCTGGATAATATCTTCAACTTCATCTTCGGCGTTCTCCACGTCAATGACTTTGATCGCTACCGCCTGTCCTGTGCGTTTGTCGACGCTGGATCCTCGATCTCGTCACTAATGATATATAGGGCCGGGGAGAGGGCGGGGAGAAATACCCTTTGTATACCTTGCCAAAGCTGCCACCGCCTATTGCGCATCAGTGGGCCGTCTCAGGATATTTGGTCAAGCAGCGGCGTCCATACCGATGCAATTCTGCTTGGTGTACAGTTTCTCGGGGTCTACCACGCCACTCATCATATCGCTCGCCATGCTGCCAACGGCTTTGAAGACGCTCCACTTCCGTGTTGTGCGCTGGAGAGTACGGTTGCTGAGGAGGTGCCGATGTTTCCAGTTCGGAAGATGAATGAAGGAGGAGCAATGCAGAGTCGGACTATACTAGGCAGATCTTCTGCCATGCATGCTAAATGCCTTACATAAGGATCGTGACGAAACATAGGGGAATGAATAACAAATGTTTGGTGATGAAATGGGCGTTTACAGAATGCATTCAATGATTCGCTAACTTACCAGAGTAGTACCTAACTTACAGAGGTGTCGCATCCAGTAAAGGTACATCCGCCAGGCTGGTCCGAGGGATCTTGTACGACGTACCTTACTTACGGCTACGGCAGACCATTAAGTTACTGTACCTTGCAGTGAACCGAGGATAAACGCGACCTACTTAGGTACAGTAGCATTTGCGGGTATCGAACGCCTATACCTTAGATACAGGTACCCGACGCTTGACCCAAGGCAGTTCTTTTCACGACTACATAGGGCTCCCTAAGGTAGGTCATCAAACAAAGCTATCTCGATGATCTGTAGTTTTCTGGCTCCGCAACATTGTTTCTGCTCCAGATCATGGCCGCTGGCTACTAAAGTACAAGGATGAACTGTGTCGAAGCTATCCTAAGCTGTTCCATACCCGATACCTGATAACCTCGTCTCAGCACTATCGGGTCAGTAGGGGATGCCGTTCGTCATTAGTTGAAACTGATCGTATCCCTTGGTCGAAAAGCTATGATAACTCTTCTTGATGAGGTCTTTCATGAAATCGGCCGCCTCTCGTTCACTTCTCTGAAGCACAAATCGTTCGCGGAAATGTTGTATGGTTTCGGGCTTGAAACATGGCAGACCGCTGTCCATCATCAAGATGACGAGGTGCGTGAGCTTCTCCGTGTATTGACGGGACGCCAAGAATGCCTTGATACATAGCTCCTCGAACCACCTATATGACTGAGACTCGGTGCTGCCACCCATGACGGCGACCATCTCAGAGGTAAGCTTGAAAGGTGCGCGCTCGAATCTGACGCCGCCCGGCGCGATGTCAAAACAGAAGCCGAAATCAATGTGTAGAATGTGGCCAGCATCGTCGACCATGATGTTGCCATTGTGACGATCCTTGAATTGCAGCAGATACGAAATGACCGAGTACGCCGCCATGCTTTTGACGAAGTTGTTTCGCGCCTCTTGGAACCTAATCGAGTCTTCTCCGCCGTATTTCGAGACGAAGTAGTCGTACAGTCCGTTGACCGCTTCTCGCCCCAGCATGTCCCTCGATATAGAGTTAGGCAGAACGTCAATCACTCCGCATCCCGGGGCAGTTGCTGTTACTCGGTACGGGTAGACGTAAACATCCAGGCCCACGTTGTTGAAGATGCCCCGAAAAGCGGCAATCATCTGCAGTGCGAGAACATCCTGTCGACAATCATCTCCCACTTTAAATATAGCTGACTGCCAAACCTCGTGCGTGTCTTCGTGTGAGGCCAGATAATCCCTGCCCAGCTCCACGTTCTGGTTCGTCCTCTCTAGCATTCTGTCTGTCGCCTCCATATCGCCCCTGTTCTTCCGTATCCTGAAAGTTGCCATATACGGCGCTTTCGCATGACTTTGTAACGGTTTACCGGATTTGCGGTCGATGCCAATAACGACGCCATCCGGGTTGCTCGGTAGGTAGACGCCGACTTCAACTTTGATTTTCCGGAGTTCTTCTTCGATTTTCTGTTTCTTTTCTGGCTTGCTCTTCTTGATATACGGCCTCAGCTTGCCAGATATGTCGGTAATCTCGTTGAAGAAAGTAAATTCGCGCTCATAAAATCCCTTATCGGTGTCGGAGAAGCTAGATATGAGGCAAGCCATGACCTTGTCCAAGGTCGGTTTTACGGGATCCGGCTGCGTCATGTCAATTTAGAAAACCTCTCGGTAGGTTAGGTCTACGCTTACCACTTGCGAATCCTCGTCCTTATACGCGTTCGCCTTCATGTTCCATATGATCTGATGGGCGAAAAGCTGAGAGAATTTCGCCGTCTCGATGATATACCGCTGGATGTATCCAAGGGCATCATATCGCAATGCCTGCACGATCTGCGGGACGTAGAAGAAAGTGACGTCAACCGAATGACTTTCGAGCGCACGCATTGCATATTGGAGAATGAACGGATGGTTGCCATATGCGGGTAGAAAGTAAGTAACAGCGGTCATAGGGTTCACTGGACTCCAAAAAAGCAGATACTGCGAAGGTTAGACATAATATGTTTCCCGCAGCAAGTTCAGGCAAACATACCTTGAGCTGGAAGGAAACATCCTCTGGTAACATTGGTCCAAGCAGTATCTGCAGAGCATCTGGTTCTCCAGTCGCCTTCTCGGGAGAATTTACAAGCCTCCACCTCACATCGTTTGCAAGCTTGATAGATTGGAAACGAGCTATCAGCTGCACAGCCAGAGCTGGACTCTCCGTCCAGGCTGTCTTCACGAGTGCTGATGTTTCAAACTATCATCTGTAAGTGGGGGATTGGAGGTGGATAGAACAGTGTCACGTACGTCAAGGTTGGTCCTACTACTATGACCGGAGAACAAGCGATGTTTCCTCTCTTGTTCGGAAGGAAAAAGCCATACGACAAGTCGGGTATGTTCATTTTCGAGTAGCATGAGGAGCAGATCTTGCTTTGACTGTAAAGAGTAAAGGCTTCCTGCGGATCTCGAACCAATATCTGAGACTGCTCTCAGAGCCACGTCCATGTCCTTCATTATTTGCACTTCTGCTTTTATTTGCAAGCGATTGCCTCCAAACGACCAACTGCGCAACTTAACTCTCTTTCCTTTCAAGTAACGATGGAGATGGCTTACCGTGGCGTCTTGCGGAACCAGCTAAGAGCTGCGGATAGTATCTGGTCCTTGAGTCTCCACAGCTCAGAAAGGGTCAAAATGGCACTGCTCTTCAGGATGTTGAGGCTGAACAAGATGATCTGGAAATGAACTTCTCGCGCTAAAGGGTGGCCTGTCGAATGCCTAACGCCATTCAGTGTGATTCTAATAAGACGGTGGAATGTTCTCAAGATTTGCGAGTTTCCCAGCCGCGTAGCGTTAAAGTGGCTCGTCAAGAAATTCAAGATTCGTAGGTGTGGAGCAATAAGATTGTGAGCTGCCTGCTGCTGTCTGAGAATGGCCTCTTTCTCGGATGGGGAGAACTCTTCCTTGATGTAAAAAGGATCCAGGTGTCTGCTTTCTCCTTAGACTATAGTGGCGTTGTGGAAACTATAGTTACGTACCGGAAGTTTTCACTGAAAATACCGAGCCTTCTACGGACGGTGCTCTCCCAGTTCTCTGCAATCTCCATAAAAATTCTAGGCTCCATGCGGGGGTTCTCGTTGATCACGCCAAGCCAGAGTGAGATACCAAGCTTGATGGACTGTTTAGAGAATATTGTGAAGGGTATGCCAACGAGATGATGCACAATGGCGCATCGGTCCTTTTTGGTTCTGCACAACAAAGCAGCCGCTCTTCTCAGAATGTCCCGGAGCTCCCAGACTGAGACAAACTTGCGCTTCGCTGTTCGATCTTCCATCTGAGCCAGTATTGCCTCTGCGTTTTCGGCCTCTTGAGTACTTCTTGGTACCGAGGACACTCCACGTTCATCTAAGCCAGGATTTAGCGTATGGAGAGGGAAAATGCCAAGGTTAACGGACCAAGTTGCATGGATTTCAGCCATTCCTCACCACAGTCCGGAAGTGCGTCCGCGTGTCGGTATTCCTGACGTGTAGTGTACTGCGCAACGAAATCCGACGCAGTATTGATCTTGAAGTTTCCGTGATGGTCAATTGCACCTGTAAGAAAGGATGATGAGTCTTTGCATCCCAAGTCCAGCAGTCGTGGCCTTACTCAGCCTTTGATCTGTCCGCGGAACAAGTGAACCGATCTCGAGAGCAAATGATCTTCCGAGGGAGACATGACCGTAAGCACCATCGTCATCGTATTCGGAGAGGTACGTCTACCAACTCGTAAGTATTTGAAGAACTGGTGGTGAAAACCGTGGCATACCTGCAGAAGACCCTTGACGTCCAGCGGTGCAATGTTCATCACTCGCACAATCCAATTCTTGGCGCGCTTATAGAGAGCGTTCAGCGTAGTCCTCCTAAACCCATAATCATCTGGCAGCTCAACAGACACCTTTCCCCTTGCGGAATTGAACGTAGACCTCCATGCATACTCATCTATCTCAGCGTCCAGACAGCTTGACCACATAATGTCTAGTAGTTCGAGAAGGCCAAATAGACTAGTTTTCTCGCAAAGCGACGAGGGTATTTGCGTGATGATTCTATCGGCACATGATGCAGCAACCTGCTGTACTTCGAGGATTCTGTGACAGCAGCCCCTGAAAAGTGCAAGCAATTGCTGAGCAACAAAAGGCGCCGCAAACTCGTGATGATTGCCAGAGAGTGCTTTGCGAAGGTAAATGGTAACGATGTCATCTGCGATGGCGACCAAGCATTGGCCCATGTCGCTGCCTTTGAGGCTTGGGTCGAGAAAGTATGTGAGAACCTTTGTGCAGTCACCCGAATTGGCTCTAAGACTCTCGACAAGATATGTGGCGCTCAAGAAGACGATTTTGGGGTAGCTTAAGCTCCTGATCTCCGATTCTCGCCCAGGGACCAGAGAGATGAAGCGCCTCTTTTGTTCTGCGGTATGCTGACCATTCATTCCTCGCCTCAGAACTGTGTTAAGCTCTACATCACTCTCTAGTTGATCTGCGCGATCGTTCACGATGAGTGACTTCGAACAAATGGCCAATGTGCGAAGCTCATTCTCATAGTGCTGTCCAAGCTTCGATGTAAGTGTAATGCCGTGCACTACAATATTGAACCATGCTTCGCGAAGCAATGCATCGACATCACCATCTTTCTCAGACTCCACCCCCTGAGATCTGTGGATCGACATTAGCATGGCAAGGGGTTGCAGTAAACAAGCGATCTCCTGCGCGGCGAGCTCGACCTCGTCTTGATGAGTATACTCGCTTTCGTGTACGTCTCCTATACCGATTATGGCTTCCAGTGTATAGAGGAGATAAACCCTGAACAACGGGGAATCTATGCCTATTGTTGTTGACAAATGAAGTCTTGCTTTTGAGACCTGTGGATCGGTGTAAGTAGATTCCGTGACACATGTGTATGAAATCGTACTGACCGCTTTTAGCACTAGGGAGTTGCCTTTCTCGATACCGTCATGTCCAAGCTTTGAGAAGAGTTTGAGCAGAGATCTAAACTCTAGGGGTCCCCCATGTGTTGCGAGAACAGCGGCTTCCGCGATTATTCGGACGTCTAGATTGGCATTTATTCTTCCGAACTTTTGTATCAACATTGACTGCGCGAGAGCTGTGATCTTATCATCTTTGCAATTCCTTGCAATCTCAACTATTGCCTGCACAACATTACCATACACGAGGTGGTTTTCCTCGTCGTTAGATAACAGGAGCGATATAGCACTTCCGGACAGATGTTTGAGATTAGTTGTTCCGTTACGGCTTTTCCCTAAGCTGCCATCCGGCGATGCGGATCCATTGATAGCTCTATCCGCTGTAACCCCCGAGCTGAGAACGTTGCCCAGGGAGTAGAGGGTTGTGATGATTGCATCCTGGGAGAGAAGCTGAAGTATGTGCGCCAAAGTACGGGCTGCCGCAACAGCTGTTTGCTCCCGTGGTGCACCCTGAACGATGAAACGTGGCAATGACCGACTCAAACTCAAAGCTACAGCGGGGACTAGTCTAGCAACGATGGGCATAGACCTCAATACGACGCTTGCTAGGTTTTCGTCTGCCATTTGAACCATGTCAGCCATAGTGTTCTCGAGCCACATCATCAGAGTGTCGGCGTCTGCAATCTCTTCGTCAATAACCATACAGATTAGAAAGCTCTTCAGCGCACACGCTTTAGCCGCAAAGGCAAGACGTTGCTGCCACACAGAGCCGAGTTGCAAGTAATCCGAGCCATCTTCTAGCACACGCATCTCTTCAGTTGCGATATCTGTCACTATCTCAACCAACGCAATTTCTTCAGCATTGATGCCGCCCTTAAGACCGTGTTCCTGAGAGATGAGGACATCAAAGACATCTGCTTTTCGAAGCATACCCGCATCTGCTACTTCCCGGGTGATACATGAGCCCACGAGGTGTAGAAAAGCCTGTTGTAGAAGCATAGCACCTAGAGGCCTCCCAGCAGCCGCATAATGTCGGCTGTACCGCTTCCAGTCATGCAGTGCTACCTCAGAGTTGTGAGAATTACGTATCGTTGAGAAAGCCGATTCCACACACACAAGGAAGCTTTCCGAGAAGATACTGCGGAGCGTTTCAATTAACTGTAGCCGTGCAGACGCAGACCAAAACGGTGTGTGTGTCGCCGCAGCTGTTAGGAAGCCCAGTAACGAGGCGGTTATGGCAGCAATATGCATGGCCTCGTCGTGGTCACTAGAAGTTTCCACACGTCTATCTTGACGTTGAACGGTGCTTATCGATGCCACGATCTGATCCAGATACTTCCATATCAGGTTCAGTACGATGTCGCTGAGCGAAGTGTGCTTGGTGCCAATTGCGAGTGCCGCATTGGCCAGATGGTAGCTCATAGCTTCCCATGGCGAAGGTTCAATATTCTGAAGAAAGGAGGCACTTGTGATAGCATCGTTGTGTGCTTCGACCAAATATGGTGATAGCTGGAGCAGCAGCTTTTCCGCAGTCGAGATCGTGTCGACTAGAGGCGCAGCTGTGCAGATGGCGAAGAGAAACTCAATTTCACGGAGGCTCTGAAGATTGTTAGCAAAGAGAATGTCCGAGTCTTATATGAATTCGTACCATAGGCGACTGTGGCGCTGTCGACAGTGCTTTAGAGCCTCCAATGAGAGGAGCGCTCGCTGGAGACTTTGAAGCATGATATGCGTGACACAGTCTATCAAGATCGGAGTGCGTGCTACGCGATTCTGGCGCGGTTGCGGTCAACGCTGCAATCTTCTGCAACGCAGCTCCTCTGATACCCCGAGAGGCTCTTGACAGATCAGCACGTCTGCTTGGAAGAGGTCGCTCAAAACCTACCGCTCCATTGGGAATGTTCATGCAAGATATCAGACCGTGAGGTCGATACCTGTACCTCTATCAATTTCCATGGCGCGGTGCCTCCACAAGTATGAAGAAGTCGTAGGAAGAACTCGTAAGAGCTTCCAGCAGCCTGCAGGTATACCTTGCGACTTTTGAATCCCGGATACTTGAATCATCACCGTGTGCCATAGAGACCTTCCGGTTTCAGTCAACTGCTGGCGGTGTGTCGATGAAGGAACAATCTTTAATCTACACGAGTATATTGTGTTCTGCCACGCTAAGATTGAGCTACATCACTTGATTGGTCAGACCTCATCTTCACCTCAACTGCCCAAGAAACATACTCGAACATTATCTATTCAAGGTAGACACCAGCTTCCGCTACTTCTCAATCGGCAATCAGTCAGTTCGAATCTTTGGTCACTTGCTCATCTCGAGTGCAATCGTGCTCTGGCGTTACCAAAAATACTTCGGCTTGTCACTCCCTCAGGCTTCCATCCATGATGGCTCCCCATCCAGAGACCAGTCAGTTGAAACGCGGCAGGGTATGTATCTCTTATATGTTACACCCGAGATTCTTTCACTAAAGCAATTTTTAGCCTTCCGCTGGGGAAGGGGACCAGGAGACCAAGAAACCTCGGCGGTCTGAGCACCTTCAATCTCAGTCTCGCACCACACCGCTCAACAACAAGTCCCACCTGCCGTCACCGTTGACACATTTGGAATCTACCGCCACGGAAGAATACGAAGGGTCCACAATCACTCCTCCAGAACGTCGATCAGACCATGTCCGGCCCCAAACGCCAATCTCTACCCCCCCAGCAAAACTACTGTCCTCTCCCCCATCGGATACCCAGCCATTCTCTCAGTTTACTTCTTTACCGCAGGCACTATCTTATGACGTCGAAGATGAAGAAGCTGAAGGGGTTTGGGGCTATCTCTTACCACTAGATAATAAGTTCGGCGATACACTAGTCTTGAGGAAGCGGACTGCGTGCGCTGCTCCATCCCCTCGTTCAGGCATCGGTGGTGGAGCTGCGGCGTCATGGAAAGAAGGAAGTGATCTTGTGCAAGATGAAGAGCAATATGAGGAAACCCATCAACGAGCACTGGGTTATCCATCGGGAGGATACCTAATAGGCAGACACCCTGAATGCGGTGCGTGACCGGACACACCTTTATCAATGGAGGAAAGGCTGATACCCGGCCAGATCGCGTTCTTGATATTCCAACCATCTCGAACCGTCACTGTCTTATGTTCAATGAAAACAAAGATGGTGACTCCGTTGCTATGCTTGAAGATCTCTCTAGTAACGGCACCTTCATCAATGGCGCTATCGTCGGACGTAACAAGCGACGGGAGCTCCAAGAGGCAGATGAGATTACTATCCTCGACGAAGCTAGCTTTGTTTTCCGCTACCCTAGAACCCGCGGCAGCAATGGCTTTCAGCAGCAGTATAAAATTCTACAGCCGCTCGGCAAAGGCCATTTTGCTACAGTGTACTTGTGCATCGAGAAAGCAACCGGTCAACGCTATGCAGTGAAGAGATTTGAGAAGCGACCAGGCGAGAACGAGACATCCAAGACAGACGGACTTCAGCAGGAAATTGCCGTTCTTATGGGCGTGAGCCATCCGAATGTACTTTGCCTCAAAGACACATTCGATGAGAAAGACGCTGTCTACTTGGTTCTCGAGCTCGCGGCTGAAGGCGAATTGTTCAATTGGATCGTGATGAAGCACAAATTGACGGAGGATGAGACACGAAAGATCTTCATTCAGCTCTTTCAGGGAATAAAATATCTGGTAACGCATATTTGTACCCCTTCAAGATTCTGGCTAAATCACTGTAGCATGAGCGTAATATAGTGCATCGGGATATCAAACCAGAGAATATTCTCGTCATTGACAAGGAATTATCGGTGAAGTTAGCAGATTTCGGTCTTGCAAAAATAATTGGAGAAGAATCGTTCACTACCACATTGTATGCATGACCGTCAAAATCCTGCAACGTTACGCGAAGCTAACTTTGTCAGATGCGGGACACCCAGCTGTAAGCGCGCGGGCTGCGATGTGAGAACATGAAACGCTGATCTTGCTCTACAGACGTTGCACCAGAGATATTAGAGAACTCAAGACATCGCAAGTACACTCGCGCCGTTGACGTATGGTCTCTGGGAGTTGTCCTGTACATCTGCCTTTGTGGCTTTCCTCCATTCTCAGACGAGCTATATTCTGCCGAGAACCCCTATACGTTATCCCAACAGATCAAGCTGGGCCGGTTTGACTACCCATCGCCTTATTGGGACTCGGTGGAAGATCCAGCACTTGACCTCATTGACCGCATGCTCACCGTGGACGTCGATAAGCGGATGACTGTCGACGAATGTTTGGAACATCCATGGATCACACGAAGAAATCTCAACCCAGCAGATAGCACCGATGGTCTTACAGGCGCGATGGATCAGTTGGATTTCTCGAAGCGCAAGCTCCAACGGGAACGAACACTGCTCAGTTCCATCAACGACATCAAAGTAAGTAAGGTCATCGACACGCAAGACGATAAAATCCCGGTCACGGTGTTTGAGAAAAACGCAGCGGGCAAGCGGGTTCACAACAATCCTGCCAAGAATGGTGTCTCTCCGACTTCGAAGACTAGCACGCCGAAGAAAGAGGACACGCCGGCAGCACACAGGGCCGCCCAGGAATTCATGGAGATGGGAGGAAAGGGAGATCAGCCACTATTCGGCAACGATACGGGGAGCAGGTATGCGGTTGATGAGACCCCGGCCCAGGACAGTGGTCTCGGTTCTGAGAGTGTCGAGTAGCAAATAGCAAGGTCCGACTAGCGAATAGATGTAGCGTTCCGTTTTTGTGGTAGTAGGTACTTTCTACTATGATCCCCGAGTTTGGATGGCAAGGTTTTCAATGTCACCGAATCGGTCTTGTTGGTGGTGGATTAAGACCTTCGTATGTGGAAGACGACTGAGAGTTAGGTCTTCATATCAGTCTTCATATACCTTACATTGAAAGTATCGGCTGCCTGTCCCAAAGTCCGGAGGAAGTCCCGTCCCATAATTTCATGATGAACTCATAGTTTGAGTTTCCCCCTTTTCTGTATGGATCTGTTACTGTATGGCCGCCTACAATTGAAGCAGATGAGTTATTACTACTGTATCTATACTCACCTACTTGCGCTCGTACTTTCATATCCATATCGCAACTGATGCCCTTTGGTTATACCAAGCCACTTTTGGCCTGTGGCTTCGTACGCGTACCTGAGCTAAGTTACTTGTACCTTAGTTGCACGACGCCACACGCTAGGTACTTCGTACCAAGTTCTAGAAACACTACCGGCCTGCAAGGTTCAAATATATCTTTTCCAAACCGAAAACATTCGCCCCTCCTTCGAAAAGTGGACATTGAAAGCCCAACATACAGGGCGAACCTCTTCATAAAGTATGGGTGTCCTGGCGACCATTGCTGGTCCCATTCCAGGCTTATTCTCAAAGAGCTCAAACGGTGTTGCGATTGCCTCGGGTTTCGCGTCGCTCATTGTACTCACTATTTTGCTCAATGTGTTCAAGCAGCTGCTCTTTCGAAATCCAAATGAGCCACCCGTGGTCTTCCACTGGGTTCCCTTCATCGGCAACACCATTGCGTATGGCATTGACCCATACAAGTTCTTCTTTAGGTGTCGGGAAAAGGTATAATCTTCCAGTCCTCCGATCTTCTGAAGACGGCAGACTAATGTTGACTGCAGTATGGCGACGTATTCACTTTTATCCTTCTCGGCAAGAAGACCACTGTGTGCCTGGGAACGAAAGGCAATGAATTTATACTCAATGGCAAGCTGAAGGACGTCAATGCGGAAGAGATCTATACTCCTCTCACAACCCCCGTCTTTGGGAAAGATGTGGTCTATGATTGCCCCAACTCGAAGCTGATGGAACAGAAGAAAGTAAATAACACTCTCTAAACAATGCCACCCCCCGAGACTGACTGCCGTGATTATAGTTTGTCAAATACGGTCTCACTTCGGAAGCGCTCCGATCCTATGTCCCCCTGATTGTGGAGGAAGTTCAAAAATTCACGGATCAGTCTCCAGCATTCAAAGGCTCTAAAGGCAAGGTTGATGTACCTTCAGCAATGGCCGAGATCACACTTTATACGGCGTCACGATCGCTTCAAGGCAAGGAAGTTCGGGATAAGTTCGATTCGAGTTTCGCGGACTTGTACCATGACCTTGATATGGGTTTCACACCGATCAACTTCTTATTACCATGGGCACCGTTGCCACAGAATAGGAAGCGGGACTTCGCCCAAAGGAAGTTGGCACAGACGTATATGGAAATTATTAATGCACGACGAGAAGGAGGCCGCGAGAAGGATACTGAGGACATGCTTTGGAACCTCATGTCCTCCGTCTATAAGAATGGTTCTCCTGTTCCAGATCAGGAAATAGCTCACATACTGATTGCACTGCTCATGGCTGGCCAACATTCTTCCTCGTCCACAAGCGCCTGGATTGTGCTTCGGCTTGCCACACGCCCGGATATTACGGAGGAGCTTTACCGCGAGCAAGTCGAGGTTCTCGGTGCCGACCTCCCTCCACTGACATACGATGATCTCCAACGCCTTCCATTACACTCACAGGTCGTCAAAGAGACACTACGCATACACGCCCCCATCCATTCTATCATGCGGAAGGTCAAATCGCCGATGCCTGTTGAAGGCACCCCTTTTACAATTCCTACCTCTCACGTCCTCATGTCGTCGCCCGGTGTGACATCCCGATTACCCGAATTCTTCCCGAACCCATTGGCTTGGGAGCCACACCGCTGGGATGCCGGCGCCGACCAGAAGGTGGAAGAAGAGGAAGAGGAGAAAATTGACTACGGTTACGGGCTGGTAACGAAGGGAACCGGCAGCCCTTATCTCCCATTCGGTGCCGGCAGGCATCGGTGTATCGGGGAACAATTCGCGTACGTGCAATTGGGCACGATCTTGGTGACCCTGGTCCGGCAGTTTAGATTCCGCAACCCCCTGGGAGTGGAGGGTGTTGTGGAAACGGATTACTCCGTGAGTCTGCCCTGCTTTGCGCGTTGCATGTTCCTAGGCTAATCGTAACGCATAGTCGCTTTTCTCGAGGCCACTGGGTCCGGCAGTGATTGAGTGGGAGAAACGGGCGTGAGTCGGAGTGGCCACGCCTTTGAACCTGCTTTTGGGCGTTTAAGTCTTTGGAGCATATGTCTAGACTGGATCTGCGTCGATGTCTACCTTCGGCGCCGATTACACCCTACCTAGTCTCCAACTGTAACATAATATAGATATTAATCATTATCCCGTACCTATGTACTGCCTCTGACGACGGCAGCAAAGCAGTGTATACTCAAAACTCTCACGGTACTTTCTGGGACTGCAAGTATTGCGTGGGGAGACGGCACATCAGCGTTAACCCTCACTGGACCAACCACTTTCATCACAACAGAGACGGCTGAATTACCACAACCAAGCACTTCAACATCGCTGCCTGCTCGGTGCTACTCCACAGGCAGGTTGAGGATTCTCCACGATAACTCATCGCGCCAAATCTATCTCACAGGGACCGTCACAAAAGTACTTGAATAGACCAACCACTGTCCAAGAGACACATACCACGCATATAGTTCCTCGATGACTGTGGGCTTCTCGGCGTGGCACGATAACGCCTTTTCATCTCTTGGACAGGTTTATAGGCCATTGATAAGCCTACTAGCTGGTTTACGGAATCTAGACCCGTTATGGCAGAACTGTGATATTGGGTCCTTTCCAAGGCAATGATCCAGCGCGAGCCCTTGATCCTGTGGCCGCTATGGACCCAATGACTACGGTCGTTGATCCATCAGGCAAACGCCTACCAGCAAGTCCAGGCTCTGTCCCTTCCTCACTACCTACCATTACCGCCTCAAGTTGGAAGGCAGCAGCCCTTAACCCCACGATAGTTCCGGTCGCAGCAGATTCACAGACCAAGCCCAGCACCTGTTCCACCGGGTTCGCCCATACCCAGCAATGACAAACCATCAGCAGCGTCTGCTTCTCACGACCCGGAGGTTCAACCGCAAAAGATCCTGGAGAATAAACCTGACGGCCCAAAAGGATCAAATCCTGCAGACCCAAAGGTTCAGCAGCAATCGAGCTAGGAGAACACTTAGGGCAACTTAGAAGTGTCAGGTCCTGTTGACCCGAAGGACCAACCTGGACCAGCATCAGGAAATAGTTTCGGGGATCCCACAGTATCAAAGCCTGTTGGATTAGACCCACCGTCACAACCGAACCGAAATTAGAACACTCAGGACCAAAGCCCAGCTGTCACAACTGTCCGCCCAATACAGGCTCTTTGGGTGTTGTTTCAGGCCCAAGAGGCGTGAACAATAAACCCGATCCACAGCGGCAGTCAATCAACAAGTAGCTCCTAAACCAGTCATTGTGGGCAGCTTGACATTCTCGCCTCTCGCTACACCCTAAATTATTCTAAACAACAACCCTTTAAGTACGGCTCAAGGCTCAGCCATTGCAGTGGTTGCAAGCCAAAATGTCCAGATGGGGCTGTCTGGTGTTGAAGTAAACAGCATGTCACTAATTAGTGGCGCTGCTCCGGTCACAGCGTCAGGGACGCCAGGGATACCACCCTAACTCGTGGAGGCGCCGCTGTCACGACCTCAGGAACTGTAGTATTGCTTGGCTTTCAAGCTCTACTCGTCGGAAGCAGTGTGGCCCAGCTACCGCCAACCCAGCAATTTCCTCGATCGCCGGCACAAGCATCTCCGCTGGTGGGCCAGGCGTCACTACATCTGCTACACCCGTGTCAACTCAGCCCTTCTGGCCTGGTCATCAGTTCAAACACATCCCGACTCCTTGACGTATTCACAGTCTGTAGCCACGTATTCACAGCATACCCTGCAGGCTTCGCTATGGACGGTACACCAGTCTCGCCAGGAGGTCCAGGTACCACCGTTGCAGTGGGTTCAACTTCTTTAGGGCCATCGAACTCCGTTCATCGGTTCTAGTGCGATTCACTCCATAAAGAGAGCAGCCAAGGTCTCGGACCAGCAACTTAATCTAGCCTCGGCCCCATCCATCCGATACAGACATCACCAAGGCCGAGTGTCAACGGCTCTGTACAAAGCTGTGACGGTTCATGTGCGACCTCAAACACCGCAAAGTCAAATTTCTCTGTGTTCACAACATTTCTGTGTATTAGTATTGGGGTCTTACTATGAAGTCTTTAGATTCAATAGGGTGACGGTATTCCGCGATGCTCAGCATGGCGCACATCACATGTGCAGATATGCTACGAAGTCGGAGGACGAAACGGTTACCTCTGCCGGTCCACATGATTACACACTTTTGCTCTGATGTTACATGAAGGACCTCGGACAAAGAGGGGCGGAGAATGATGGACATCAGCTAAGGTTGAGGAGCCCTCCCTCCAGACGCATGCTATTAGCCTCGATATATGTATGGAAGACCTGTCGTTGACTCGCGTTTTGGGGTTCATGCACTAAGGTACTTTGTACCTTACAGCCCCCACGCCACGCTAGGATGCACTATCGATACTGTACCTTAACTTATGTGTAAGGCTGACCAAAACAATCTCGTTGTGCTTCACAGCCAACTCCGAAATAGATCTGAGAAATATGCCTGGCGAGCACTAACTGGGACGGCTAGCTCGAAACAAGCACTGGCATGCATGAAAGCGGAGGGCTGAAGAATCTCACTCTACAAGTCTTGAGCAACACACCCTCCAGTTTGTCGAATCGCACAGCGGTTAAATCATAGTGAGCTAACACTCTTTCTTCACCCGTGCCGGAGACGGACGAGACGGCTGGGGGCGATGACTGATGTCTTTCTGCCTGCAGATGGTGCGCCATATCAGAGTCAGCTGAAGGAGGCTCATATAGGGTGGACGGCGACTCCCAGATCCTATATCTCACTCAACACGATGACTTTCTGGATACGTGTATAGTCACAATCGTGAGTGATTGAGCGTCAACCATGCCGTCGGACTCTTCTAACACCCCGGTCTTCCCTCCTCCGCCTGGAGTCGTCCCCGATTTCCTTCATCCACAGACTCGAGCCACGGAGATCGTCGCAATCAGCGCAGTATGTCTGTCACTCATGTTTCCTATCGTTATCATGCGACTGTACTCGAGGCTTTGGATCGCACGCTCTTTCCGCGGGGATGATGGTGAGACCCACTGTCATCCATCATAGCGCTCCTTGCTAATCGTGGATAGCTGCTTGCATTCTTGCGGTGGTAACCACCGCCGCCATCCAGTGTATTGAAACAGGTTAATAAGACAGGAACAGGTGGGCTCAACTGCCTACAGTGGCGTAGCCCTAACGAGTAATCTCTCGGAAGCTCCGCGTTCAGTGGGGCGAGTGCTGAGCGTGTATAGCCTTGAATGTTCTCGGCCCACATATGTGGGATGTTCCATTCATCGCGTTGACAACGGATTTCGTCCGTGTAAGGAGAGACCTCACCTCACCGTCCGACTCCCCGGCTTCGAATGCTTCTGACACTCCGCCTTCAGAACTCAGTGATTGTCTTTGGAATGCTTTACGGGCCGACCATCTTCTGCGCCAAGCTGTCTCTCTTCTTACTTTATCTCCAACTCTTCTCGCCGTGCCGGGTGACCAGATACATGATATATTTTGGAATCGCAGTCAACTTCGCACTATATTCCGCGACCACGGCGTACTTCGGATACATCTGCACGCCCCGGCCAGCGCAAAGCTGGCTGATTACCGTCGTTTCGTGCTCCTCAAAGATCTACCTCACGACTGACGTGCAAGCGGTGTTCAATGTTGTCAGCGACTTCTACCTTCTCCTTCTGCCCATACCCGTCGTGTGGAAACTACCCCTTCCGACGAAGAAAAAGATAGGGGTTTGTGGAATCTTCGCAACCGGGTTTCTGTAGGGTTCCTGCCTTGGTCCAACGCACCGGTGAGGAACATGCTAACCCGTTCGCCAGCGCTTGCATGTCGAGCGTCATGGGCTTGTACTATCGCGTCCGACTCATGCGTGAGACCGATTTCACCTGGAACATGCCCCCAGTCATGACGCTGGCGTCGGTAACCCCCATCTTCGGCACACGGCGGGAGGTTCCTGCAGCGCCAAGCTAACGGGTCGCAGCATCGTCGAGATGAACGTCGGCATCATCTGCGGCTGCATGCCGCATCTCGCCACCTTCTTCCGCCAACACCCTATCAAGTCCTCCCACCTCTCCCCCTTCCGGCGTCTCGCGCCACGACTCGGCCTCAAACTCTCCAAGCGGTCCTTCTTTGCCGAGAAACAGTCCGACGAGTCCTTCGACCGCGTCGCTTCCCAAACCCCTCCCAACGATCACTATCTGGGCACGCAGATCTTGGAGTCGTCAGCGCAAGGAGAGGGCAAGTTTCTGCAGTCGGGAGAATGGGAACGACACGGCTGGCTGGATCAGTCTGCGAGTGCGTCGGCGGGCCAGGGACAAGCGACGTATCGGGAAGTGTGGGACTGTCGGGTTTGACTGGTGGTCGTGGCCGGGTACGGGACTCATGTTATGCACGAGATAACGGCTTTTACGACATTTCGTCGTGTCTGAGTCCTCATGCACGGCAGCGCCATGGACTTGACTGAGGCATGACTGATGGCTATCACGGCGTCGATCTGGGGCGGACCATGATAGTGACAGATTGAGGGATTGATTGCTGCTCAATAAAACACATGCAAGAAAATCGTGACTACTAAATCAAGCGAAATAACCACGTGAAACCGAGGCTCTAGGCTCAAATTCTGACATACCCCTTCAAGCCCTGACCCCAAACCCTCCATTCCATGCCATGCGCTATAGGCAATCCACTCCTGTAGCCTCCGACTATTCTCACTAGGCCTCCTGTTCACTATTGACCGCTGACCTCCAGCTATTACCCACTGAACCGGCACACTATTGACCGTTGTAGCTCACAGTCCTCCAGGCCCACACTAGGCCCTAGAAGCTAAATACTTTCCGCAGCCACTCCAGCCACAGCTCCTTCCTTCCCTCCAGCAGCGTGCAGACTCCCGAACTGCAGACTGGGCCTCATCACATCCAGTAAAAACTGGGCCTACGCCATAGCCGTAACGGGACTTATAGGGGCTCTTCTTCTCCCAGCAGAACTGGGCCATTTTCGTCCAGCTGCGTCAGACTCCTGAACTGCAGACTGGGCCAACTCATCATCCGGTCATGTGCAGACCCTGCACTATAACTGGGCCGATGCCATAGCCTCAGCAGGACTTATGTGGGGGGCTTTTGTTAAGTGCGTGCTGCACAGGGCTTTCAAGCTTGAAGAAGGCCTTGACTTGAGTTGTCTGCTGTGCAGGGGTTCTATGCCTGGAGACTTGTGGATTGATGACGGTGATGGTGGGACGATAGCGAGGTACAGCGGTAGCAAGTGTGTATAGGGCTTGTTGTAGTCCACTAATGGAACAGACAATCAGACAGGGTCGGCGGGGCCTCTATAATTTCCATCGCTCTTTTGCGGATCTAGATATACTCCTCGATACGATCTTTGACAACTCTCATGGTATACCCTCACCTGATGACTCTATCCTGTCAAAGGCGCAACATCCACTCGTTCACCATCAAACACCATGATCGTGATGCCAAACACAGTGTGAGGACAATGAATTCAAAGTTGATTGCTTAACCAACTAAGATAGCTGCATCCTGCTAGCTAGCTAGCTAGCTATAAATACACGCTCGAAGCTGAAAGCGTAACCAGACTCCATAACACCAGGACTTGGACTCCCCGCCCATCAAAGCCGCGTACTGTCATTAACGAGAGTATGTTTACGAAAAAGTCATGAAACAAAGGCTCAGGACGAGTCTGCGTAGTACTTGTAAATGAGAGAAGCTCATAGATTAACCACGCAAAGAAAGTCGGTAAAATTCAGCCCCATCCTATGTGATCGTCATTGCAACCGCTGCCTGGTGGCATCCTGAAATATTGCCAAGTGAGAGTATTCAAGGAAATCCGACAAGTCGTGAGTCGCTCGGCACGGTTCGATTTACGATGCTGGGGCCATGGACCCAGTGCTGATGCGCGCGGAGGTGACAAGTCTCACGGCTCCGGTGCAGCCAACAAGTCTGTAGCGATGGTCAATGTAACGGGTCGCCACTGCTCGGTTTGTAATTGCGATTGCAAAAGCGTCAGACTCGGCACAGTACTATCTCGCTTGCTGATGACAAGAGATTCACTCTCATCAGTGGTGGGATGTGACGGCGTGAAGGATTCGTTAGACATCGACTGCTTGAGCCAAGTCTAGTCCATGTAGAAATCTCCCTTCAGGATCCTCTCTTGAAAGGGATCGGGCGCTTTGGGCGTCTTCGGCATCTCCTTGACCGGAGGTTCCATGACGGCGACACTTGTCGCTCGCTGATGGTGCGGAGGAGGGGTCTGCACGGCGATCGGGGACGCGCCGATGGACGAGGTCCGCTCGGCTCGGGAGCGGAGCGACTCGGACCAATTGAAGCCTTCGCCTGCACGACGCGAATACGAGTTAGAAGTGCTCCTAACAGGGTCGTCTGTGCTTCTCTGTGATGATGACAAACCTCGACCTTTAGCAGTCGGGGAGGAAGCCGAAGTGATGGAGGCTCTACCGGCAGTGTTCCCATTCCCAGCCCTGACATCCCGCAACGCTCTTGCGCCGAAGCTCATCCGACGAGCGAAAGGTGTCGTTGGGGTCGTCATGGGCGTAGCGTCAGAGTCTTCGACGGCGGTCTCGTCGATGGTCGGGGAACCGGATCCCGAGCTCGAATAGCTCTCTCCGCGAGTCCTGCCGCCGAGGAAGGGAGTCGGCTGAGTGGGTGAGCCGGACAGACCCAGGGTCGAGATGGACATGCGTCGACGCTGTTGAGCTTGCACGTTTGCGGCAGCAGTCGCGATGTGGCCGGGAAAGGCTGCGGTCCCGTTGGCAGCTCCAGTGGTACCGGGTGATCGACTGAAAAGGTCGGAGAAGGTCTGGCCGGGTGAGAATGACGCACGTCGACGGTTCGCAGAGGGCGAAGGTGGAGCCGAGGGCGAGTCTTCTCCAGACATAATGAAATCAATGGTCAGGGAGGTCGAAAGAGGTTTGTTGGACGAAGGTGGTAGTAGTAGTAGTCCCGGAGCAGGTGGGCTTGAGAACCTTGAGGATGACGCCTCTCGAGTACTGTCTTTTGAGGAATCGATTCGTACACTGAGGGTGAGCCTTATGGTATTTTCGATGGTGAAATCAAGTGTGGGGTAAGTCGATCCTTTGTATCAATGGCCGGACCACCTGCTGATGTCAGATCGGATTGAGTCACAACAGAAAGGGGAACACAGTGAGTCCTGAGGAGCAAGAAGCAAGGAGGATTTGAAAGTAAATGAACATCCGGTGGAGGTTTATAACTTAAGAAAGAGGAATCTCCATCTCCGTCGTTAGTAGTGAGGTACGCAGATGAGACGGAACGTCGTGGTGTGGTGAGCGGAAGGAACCGTTGATCAACTTACAGCAACGTTTACTGATTGGTGCGTCATCATGATCAACAACCAATCGGTTAACTAGTGCCAAAGTTACGGTAGCGTACCAGGTATTAGTATTGTGGGGTGATCGGCGTGTACCTTACGGAAGAACATTTACACATTTATTGTTGTCATCATGTGCTCATGTGCTCATGTGCTCATGTGCTCAATAATTCTTACATAAGAGAACTGCAGACAAACTGACAAAGAAAGTCCGAAGTCCAAAATGGAAGGCTCGTTCATGATGCCAAACATAACTTAAGTCATCAAAATCATGTGTATGTTGGATGTAGAGGTGGAGCCGACCAATTATCGGTTGACGGTCAACCATCGACCATCCATCAACGGCATCTGTACGAGTGTCCCGAAGTCTCTCTGGTAGGTCTCATCTGAAACTCAAGTATCAAGTCATGCAGGATATGCGGACTCGAACCTAAGGGTACCTTAGAAGACCCGGAACGAAGAGACCGCGATCAATAACATTTGGTTGGCTCCTACAGTAACCGCCGCATGTTTCGCCGTTCGTGATTATAAATATTGAACAAGCAAGGTCATAATATATGATACAGCTTGGACACCTATGCAAAGACCGGAATGACTATCCAGAATGTTCGGGTATAAAGAAAACACAATGCCATGCCTGTCGCCGGAAGAAGGAGCCCCATAGCCCCAACCGGACTATGCTACCGAGACATACTCCGGCTGTAAAATCAGGAATCATCATCATTAATCCTTGGGCCGAGGGGTATTTCTCTCCTTGGCCTGTTCCAACGCCCTCTGCATTCAGCTTTCGTGTTTGAAGCTACTCTCTTGGGGCACCGGTTTCCCATCTTTCTTTCCTTTACCCTCAATATCCCCGACCCGTACAATCAGACCTTCGATTTGCTCAGTGACGACGCCGGAGTCTGTGTTCACACTGGACATTCGCTGCTCGAGATCCTGTTTCAGCTTCACATCCTCCTGCTGCTTTTCGTCCTTCAGCCGCTTGAGAGTCTCGCCGTCAGCGTTGGCAACTTTCGCTTCGGCCACCGAGATGTCGTAGTCGGCGTCGTTGAGGATAACATCCGTTGAGTTGGACTGTTGCACCAACCTCCGCGAGTTCGCGAGCAAGCGAGAGACATAAGAAGATGCCAGTGTTAAAAGCTCGCGTATATCTATCGGGTCGCGAACGTCCGAATCATGTGACATTGCTTGGGTAATAGTACCGATTCCTCCTGAGATTGTGGTGGTGTACTCTTGATTGTCTTGGATACCTCTCAGGGTGTTCTCGTCGACGGTATGCGTCAGCTTGTTTGCTCTATCATCCTTCGCGCGAGCAGCCTCCAATACAAGTTCCCTTTCCGTAAGATCGAACCGCTTCTCTAACTTCTTCATCTCGGTAACTTTACCTTCGGTGTATAACGGGGCCAGCTGTGTTTTCCTGAAGCGCCTGTCCTTTTCCAAGACTGCCTCGATCACCTTGCGGTGTCGAATCTCCAACTTCGCATGTAAAAGTAGAACAGCTTCTAGCACTTGCGAGATCTCAGGTCGCTCTTCTTGGGTGTTGAAGGTCTCCCTGCACGTTGCTGCATTGCCCAGGATGTGTAAAAGGCTATGGTAATGGTGGGATAGAAGATCAATCTCAAACTGGACCTTGCCGGTCACTACCTCGAACACGTTTTGGACAAAGCTCTCCTGTTCGTCGTTCTCCTCTTGAGCTCGCTTTCCCGCTTCGACTCCCTTGTATTCAGCCTCCAGAGCACCGATGTCTGAGTAGCCAATCTCATTGTCATGGAAGAGACCATCAATCCTTTCTTCGGACTGCTCTTGTCGGTGTCGACGGTCTTTCTCATTCTGTTCTCGGATGGTCTTCGCTTCTGCATTCCAGGCAACGGCAGTCTTTTTGATGAAGCCAAAATCATCCTGTACGTTTTCTATCTCATGCTTCGCAGCTGCGACTTTTTCATCATACCGTGCTGTACGATCAGGGGTGCCCTCAGCGGGAAGGATCTTCCTCAGCGCATCGATTGCTTCAGGCAATCCTTTTGGAGTTTTAGGATGCTGTGACGCCAGGTCGAGTAGGTCTCTTTCATTCGGATGTGGCCATATAGTCCTTACGGTGGTTCCAATCTGATCTGGCGCCGAATACGCCTTGTATTGAGGCTGAGAAAGCGGTGGTTCGGATGCGCTTGGAAAGCTTTCGGTACGTCGATTCCGAGCGTAAGCAGGGCTTTCGTCAGCAAATGCAGGAAGCATCGGCGAAGAATGTCGCTGAAGAGCACCAGCAGTCGGGCGGATAGATGTCTGGCTCTCTCCGGTGATGTCTACCACTATAGGAGCATCTGCACAAGGTGAAGGCGACACCGTATTGTGTTGATTTTGGGTAGCGTTTGCTTTCTTGGCGATAACTCGTGATGGTGAGGTATGCCGTGGATCGTCATCTGGATCTTGCTGACCTCGTGTAGGGACTCGGCTGGAATAAGATACTATTGGCCGCCCACCAGGGCTGTACTCAGTGTCGTCTTCCGGCTCAGTGTCTTTGGGTGGTGCTGGGATTGAGATTGCTAGTGTCGTTGTCGATTTTTCTGCTGTAGTAGGCTGTGATGTGGCTTTAGATCCCTTCTTTAGGGATACGGGCGTATGTGATCTGGTCAACTCTCTTCCAGATTGATTGTTATCTCTGTCAGATATCGACAGCCTGTCTCTCTGAATCGAGACGTCTCGCCAACTGGGAGACGGCTCCTGCTCATGCTGGGGCGCCTTCGGTCCGACTATTGATATGCAGTCTTTATCAGACTGTGTAGGATCGACAGGATGAGGTAACGGCTCTCTAGTTGAAGGTGCAGTAGTCTGTGCCGACGAGACGCTGCGCTCCGTAGCTCCTAAATGTACTTCTGGTGATAGCGCGGGCGTGTCTCGGTGTGGTAGCGGAGCGTCCACTGGTCGGGAAGGAGTCGGTCCTGCCTGTAGAAGAGTGAGAAGCACGTCACTTTGGGGTTTGGCATCCATAAGGGTGCCTCTGGTCCTCTCCAGCACTGGCTGAGCTAGCTTTTCTGTGCCATCAGCCAATGTGTCAGACATTGGTCCATATAATACCTCTCGCAGCAATGATTCCTTAGACATGAACGATGTGAAGACGTGCAGTTTCTCTTCATCTGTGCCGGCGCTGGCCTCACTACGTAGCATGACAACAAACCGACTCAAGGAGGCTTTGGCCCACGAGTCGAGGTCAGCGTATGGTTCGTGAATCTGATGCTGTACATTCTTCTCGTCATGTCCCGTCGGTTTCGAAGTCAGTGGTCCCATTGAAGATAGATGCTGAAGCCGTTCTTCATATTCTCCTTTGCTGTCAAGAACAATTGCTTGGCTGGCCGTAAACCTGGGATCTGCGTCTGCCGTTTGAGCCCCAATATGTCCTGACTCTGGCTGTTTCGGAGAAACATCGTTCTGGACGTGACTGGAGGCTTGCTGTGGATAGATATCTTTACCGCTTATGACGTTAAATTTCAGAGGAGTCCCTTGTATTGATATCATTTCCCTTGTGGAAGCTTCTGATTTGTTAGATCCGGCTACAATCGCTTCATCGATCTTTTGCTGATCCGATTGAGAACTTGGGATGTTTCCAATACGTGTGATATCCTCTGCGAAGGTTACTCGGGTGGGAGGCATTGGACCCGCTCGAGGAACAGCTGCTGCTGGCTCGGTGACGGGAAGCGGAGGAACGTCGGCCTGTACAGTAAGCTGGCTAACTTTACTCGACGGAGCCTCTGCTGGTGAGATTATTTGAGAAGAGGGAAATGATAGTACTTGCTCCGGTTGAGTAAAGGCTTGGTTTGCCTGATCTTGCTCGGGCACGTTTGGAGGCGGCGTCGACTTCGAGGGTAACTCTGCCGCATTACTCGGTAGTGCCACGACACTTTGTGTAGGACTGAACAAATATGTATCGTCTATCTCGTCCTCCACATATGTACCGAAATGTTCCCAGTCGGATGGCCCACCACGACCTAGTGCGGAGGCAGCTGAAACACCAGCACTGCTCACAGAAGCCCTGGCAGCGAAGTTGTCGGTCTCCAAAGCGCCTTCGACATCTGGAATGCTAGGGGTATCAACGGCATGAATGTCGTGTGTGAACGGCGACTCTTGTCTTGTAACACGCTCGTGTGCTTCTTGGTGGCCAATCATCGATTGATTTTCACTGGTCCTGTTCAGTCGCAATAATGGATCAACATGACCCTGCATGGATGGCTCTGTTGCGTCACCGCGTTCTTCATTGTGGCAAAATTGGCAGACCCCTTGGTCTGATATCTGCTGGCCACAAGTTTGGCAGATTTGGTTGTCGAAGCTCATACGCACACCAGGTAGTTGCGTCCATCCTCGACCATTGGGCGCATCGAGAGCTTGTGGCGGTTGTTCGTAGTCTAGTGTGGAGGTGGGACTTGGCGGCATAGTATTCGCCACTGTACTGGGAGCGTCTTGACGGTGAAGCAGAACATCATGATCTGGTAATGGCGGCGACACAATTGGGCGAATTGTTTGCTCGCCAATCGAGGCCCATTTGTTTCTACGCTGCAAATTCGGCGAGGAGGGCGTTGCCACAGGTTGAGAGTATGGCGGTTGCGCTAAATCACTATGAACGTTGTCTTGGTAACGGTATGCTGGTGCAGAAGGATGGTAAGAGTTAGGAGTGGATTGTGGGGGGAACGGCGACGTATGAAGGTAGCTGTCCGGCCTATGATCTCCGTATCTGGGCCCTTCGACATACTGGGGCACATTTTGAAGGTTTGGATGATGCGGTTGAAGACCGGACTGATGGTGATACATCAACTGGGGTGAGTGTGATGTCTGTTCATTCGCTGCAAGATCTTGGTAGTACTGTGGAGTTTTGGGGGGTGGCGGTGGAGGCAGCGGATATTGAACATGCGAGCCTTGAGATTGGCTGACCGTTGGGAAGTTGTAGGAGGTAAGAATTTGGTCTGTGTTTGGCTGTTGGGCCGGAGGTTGCGGAGTATAGACCGGTAGAGTAAACTGCGGCACATGTTCATTCTGGGCATATTGCGTGGCACTTATTGGTCTAGGCTAGTTGTCGATCATATCATCAGTAACGATGTATCTTTATGTACCCAGGTCCCTAGTGCATCATCTCACCGGCAAGGGGGGTTTGGACGTTTGACCCAGAATAACCCCGTCCTGATTGTATCTTACTCCCCACGTTGATGTATCGGCGAGGCTGTCATGATATCGCGATGGATCCACTGCGGGATGATGCACACCTGGCATCGGCCCGTAGGTATGTGGATCGTAAGAAGGCGTTGGACCATAACCCAGCGGCGGTGGGTTTGATGAAGCAGCGGAGGAAAGCCATGACCGCATGTGTTCCTGCGGGGGCTGAGATGAGCCGGACCACTGCTGTTGGGATGCCGTAGCGCCATTGTAGGCTTGAGATTGTGAGGGTATGGCTCCATTGTCATGATACTGATGATTGCCTGCTGAAAACAAGTTAGCTAACAGCTTCAATTGAGTGGTGCTGCTCACTGACCTCCAGGATGTCGCGGAGTGCGCTGCGGGATTTGGACGGCTCCGCTATAAAAGGGTCCGCCTTGACCTGAAGCCTGGTGCGCGGAAGTCGGGTAAAGCTGCGGAGGAGAGGGCACCGTGTGTGTATATGCAGACTGCATCATGAGATTTTATCGGTTGAGAGTCACCTAAGGTACACTGCCATTCGTAGGAACATGCTGTACCACTAGGTACAGATCTGAAGAGAGGCGATCGCCTCCGAGAGATCCACTTGTACTGCACCTTATGTCGCAAGGCTTACCTTACCTAGAGACTCTGTCTAGCCCAGGGCACATGGTCATGCCCGGGTGATCTAAGGTTTAGCGGGGCAGAGCTTAATTGTTCAGGGATCATCGGGAACGCCTTACTGTTTATGTACTAACCATTCAACCATAAAGTTACAGTACCTTAACTTACCTTATAGATAAGGTACCCTTACCTTACTTGTACAGTAGGTATCACTGAAGCACTCCACAAGAACCAACCACCGCTAGATTATACCTTTGAAGGATCTCATATCAGTATGCTGGTCTGAAGGTGGGCGTCCCATCAACGCTATTGGAGTATTGGAGAGGCTCTTATACGTTTGATATATCTTACTCTTCTTTGTTCAGTCTCTCTTCATTCTATGGTAGAACTAGCCTTAAGACTCCGAGAAAAGGAGAGGATAATAGTATTAAGATTGAGAGCTGCCACGGCCGAGGATATATCTTGACGCTATCTAGATTCATGTGACAACGGAGCAATGACTTCATCTCCAGCCTACCTTACCAACGTGCCGAGCAGTGCTTGGGGCCAAGATCCGGCACAACCTTGCGAAGCCAAAGGAAGTGAACGTTATCGATGTCCCACGGTGCCGGAACGCCTCTGCTTCGTAACCCACGTAATCACCAAGCCTACGTCCTTGACAATCGCGCCTGGGATGCCCAGCTTTTGCACCCACATGGGCAGCCATCCTTTGGCGTCACTCGCGGTCGCCATGGTCCACTCGATGGTTTGATCTGGGAGCACACGACACCGCTCGATGCTTGTATAGATGCTGTAGCAACGTGTCAGTAGTCGAGTATGCGGTTAGTGTGTTGGATGAGTACGTCCATACCCTAGGACCGGTTTTTGCTTCTCCAGAGCACTGTGCCCCTCGCGCAAATTCCGGCCATTGCTGTAAAAGGATGCGGGAAGTGATTCGATTGAAACCGGAACCTGTACGACTATGAAGCCGTCTCCCATATTGGCCGAAACTAGAAGGACAGGAAAGACACGGGGTGCCAAGGGCCAGGGGAGTTTATGGCACATTTCGTAGACTGTCCCCTCAATCAGTGACAAACGTACTCGTTGTGATGGGATTCTGCTTACTGCACATTCGAATGTGTCCATAAGCTTCCTCAGTACCCAACCCGGTGGACATGGTCTCCGCGTCCCAAGTCAAGACATGACGAGCGTCGTATACATCTGGCGTATACTCCTGCTCATGCTCCGAGTGATGGACCAACAACGCGAGCTCGAACTCCGCAAGGCTCGCTGTGCCCGGCTGACTCTGGTTCGCATGGCAACTGCGTCTTGCGAACCAAGCCTCGCCGCGCACCTCGACGGGAAGCGGTACCTGTCGGGGGATTTTGCCAGTGGCCCAAGGGATCTGTGACAAATGCCGAGCATCGAGCTCCCTTTTCAAGACTTTCACTTTTGCTGCAGCTGGGCTGGAACTTTTCTCGTTGGCCTCCGAAAAGGTCATTGGTACTACATCGTCCACGAAGCCGGTAGCTTGGTCGAGGAGCTCTTTGACGAAAGGTACAAGTTGAGGACGGCCGCTCGATGCAGGGCCAGCATCATCAGGACTCGGAGATCCTGACGGAAGGCCTTTCGCGATTGACGACTGTGCAGTTATGGCCGGATGCGCCGGTAGTTCACTCAGATGCAAGGGCGCCAGACGGACTAAGTTGCCCAGGATCGCTGGAGACGCCATTGCACAGTAGATGAACAGCTACAATGTAGACACATTTCACTCGATAGTATTTTCTGAGTTGACAGCAGAGTCCGGGTTCATACGGAGTGTAGGAGAATTTCGGGGTAGAGGTGTATGCGTGTGTCGGAGAGATGTGCGACTTTGGTTGCAGACAACCAAAGATCTAGCATAGGTCTTGTTATTTTGCTGTATACACAGGGAAACACGGTGGACACTGTTCCGTGTTCATTAAATCTTACCGCGTGAGACTATTTGAATAGACCTAATCAGCGTCAAAGGTGCTATCTGTTTACTCCGGGGCTTGTTCACACATCATATACAGTGATATACATTTTGATATTGAGACACGAATATAGAGTCACTGACACCCTTCGATAAAAGTTGAGCGACTATTTCCTCGTCGTCCTCCTCTCCTCACTCCGCCTCTTGGCCCGTACTTCCGCCTTCCGCCTCTCTCCACCATCAATCTTGTGCCCCCTTCTCTGCTCCCACAGTCCTTCCTTAACCGTAATCCTTCCAACCCTCCCCATCGTGCCTTTCACCAGCTCGACATGCGATCCACTAACCGTATGCGCACCGAGCACCTTCAGTCCCTTGACGGGCTTCAACTCAGTCGCCGACAACGTAGGCGTCGGCACAGCGGACGGCAGGTTTACAATCACTTTCCTCCCGACTAGGGCACGTGTGTCCGCGATCATTTCATCCTGACCCTTTCCGCCGTTCGCTGCCGTCGACGCTGCCACGACCTTGACCTCCCCACAGCCATCAACGACCTGCTGTAGATCTCCACCGATGCCGTAGTCCCCGTTTCTGAACTTCTCCCTCCATCGCAGAAGATACCGTCGACTCCGTGCAGGCTCGACGCCGAGCTCGCGGAGCTGCTTGGACGTGAGGGAGAAGAGCGCTTCCCAGGAAGGGATCTTGGCCGCGTGTTGGGTGAGGTTACGGCCGATGAGAGAGAGGAAGGTTGGTGCGTCGGGAACGAAGGGTGTTGGCGATGGGATGCGCCCTGCTGTCATGTGATTGTGAAGAGAGCGGACGCATTGTGAGCTGGGATTGGGTGATCGCGGTAGGGTAAGGGCTATCTGACGATGCCGGATTATCATTGCGTGCGGCGTATATGCGACGAGAACGAGAAGATTCAGACGTTATAGAGATGAGTTGGCTAAGGGAAGAGGTAATCCAGGCAGTGGCAGAATGAGGTCAAGATCAAGGGTGTAAATCTAGCGATGGCCCGTGCGCTACAGATTCCTTACATAACCGCCTGCGAGCAAACTAGGTTTGGAATCTGAGTTGTAAGAGCAGATTACTCACGTTTACGGAGGCGGGTACCGGACATAAAGATAACAAAGCATGCAGTACCCTAAAGGACCAGTACGTCCCGCCAGGTCGGACGTGGAGCTGGAATAGACTCGCTGTTGGAGTCCCTTACCGCCACAACCCACAACTGGCAATATGGCAGTATCTCCGCTCATTACGCATCCAGGCTCAGCGAATAGTGCTACTACCGCGGGCAAAGGGAAGGCAATGGCAGTCCGAAGCAATGCTAATGGCAGTAGCCATGTAGAGCCTACAGGCAACACTGAGGCCGAACCGGAATTAGCGGAACAGCTAAACGAGGAAACGAAGCGTCGATACGTGAAAGGTTTGGTTGTCTTAGCAGACCGTCCTTCGAGGATCGATATCTGATTCGTCAACTACGAGCAGACAAGAAGCTGGGTGAAGGGACCTATGCGATAGTCTACCTGGGCCACCTCAGTGCGGATTCGAAATCCCTCGTCGCCATCAAGAAGATCAAGGTCAACACCGAATACCGCGAAGGACTGTCCATGGACGCTATACGAGAAGTCAAGTATCTTCAGGAATTGTCTCATCCAAACATCATCGCCTTACACTCCGTCTTCTCCTCGAAGAATCAGAACTTGAACCTGGTGCTGGAGTACTTGCCTCTCGGAGATCTGGAAATGCTGATCAAGGATTCGGATGGCGTCAGATATGGGACTCCGGACGTCAAGGCATGGATGGGTATGCTCGTGCGGGCGGTATGGTTCTGTCACGAGAATTTCGTACTACACCGAGATATCAAACCGAACAATCTCTTGATCGCGGCAGACGGAGAGGTTAAGTTGGCGGACTTCGGTCTTGCGAGGTCGTTTTCCGATCCATATCGCGTCATGACACACCAAGTCATCACTCGGTGGTACCGCCCACCGGAGCTGCTATACGGTGCCAGATACTACTCCGGAGCGGTGGATGTGTGGTCGACGGGTCTCGTGTTTGCAGAGCTGATCCTGCGGACGCCATTCGTGGCGGGAAACACCGACATGCATCAGCTGGAGCTCATATGCCATGCCTTTGGCACCCCAACCGAAGAGAACTGGCCGGGTGTGTCCAAACTCCCCGACTACGTGCCATCTGATAAAAGCACATTGCACCCCGTCCGCGGATCGGATTTCTTCATGGCGACATTCAGCACGGCAGGTCCACTGGGAGTTGATCTCCTGATGTCCATGCTAACCCTGGACCCACGGAAGCGAAGCACAGCTCGACAGCTACTGCAGCACAAGTGGTGGACGAGCGAGCCTCGGCCGACAAGAAAGGAGGATCTACCCCGGAAGGGTGGCGGTGTCTTCAAGATGGGCGATGATCTCAAAAGAAGGGGCGGCGAGCTGGAAGATGGAAGATCAGATAAGGTGGCCCGGAAACTCGATTTCGGTGGAATGAAATAACGCAACATGTGATGGACGATGTCCACAGAAGACTGGCGTTCATCAATGGGTGAGAGTGGTGTGGCCCGGGCGGATGTCGCCTTTGCTGAAGTTCTGTGTGATTCGGCTCAAGCCATCGTACTACGGGAGCTCGGTCCCTGACATTAACCTTCTGTATGCTGAACCGAGATGTTGAGCATTTCCATTTGCTCAAGCCGAAACCTTGGACCTTTGCAAGGGTATCGATTTCGAGCGGTACCAATTACTCACTGATTTTATTGGTAAACCTTCATCAGCAGCGCAACGATGGAGAAGTGATTGGATCCGATGGATCTAGCTTGTTCCGAAGGTAAGTTCCACCAGGTCAAGATTGGATGAAAATAGGTAGAGAGCACATAATTTACGGTTGCTCACCCCCTATATACTCCATAGGTATAGCACATCCCAACAGCCTGTTAGAGTAATCGGTTCATGTCCTGTCCCATCTCATCTGATTTATTGCCTTGCGACTGTAAGGTAATAATAAACATAAGAAGGTAGGTAGGCGTTCGCAGCATTTTAATTGAAGGTTCCAGTGCCGGTACGAACATCAATTGACTTTTAAGTTATCGGAGCGGACAGTGAAGTTGATCCGGGAGGACTAAGGTAAGGTAAGGTACCTTATGCACGATCGAGTGGACAATAGTCTGGCCCGCTTGCACCCAATGAGGAATGGATCCCCAATCTAGGCGTTATCCGTCCACGTTACAGTTCCGTACTACCAGGTACCTACCTTAAGTTACCGTACTTCGTAGGTAAGTAGGGAATCCCCTTTCTGTCCATGCACATGGCGCTCGCCCCCTGCAAAATGCACGTGATGTGACCGGCCTTCCCCTGCGCGCACTTCGTTGGATCTCTGAGATTCTATATTCGAAGATCTTCCTACCGTCAGCGTCAGCGCAAGGTGGAAAAAGTGTGTTTGGGGAGGGGGCAAGCGAAAGGACATCGCGCACGAAATACAGAAGTTCTCACGGGATATACCAAATCTTTTCTGTTACTTTTTCCCCCACCAACTCCCAACATCGATCCCTCGATTGATAGGTAGAAAAGCCTCCCTTGTCTGTCACGATTGCATACGGCCACGACCGTTTCTGCAAGCTGCTGTGTAACATTACGAGTCACCACCCATTGAGCGACAAAAGTCTCGACTCCTTCTTCCAGTATATCATGCTCATCGACCGCGCAGAGTCCAGTCCTTTCGTACCATATCTTACGGCTCAGCTTGGCACCAACCTAGAAAGATTATACCATATGCTGCCACTGTAGGATTTTCTGAGAGAGGAGAAAGAGGCAATCAGTTTGGCTTGGCTTGAGGAATAAGATATACACCACTGGGGGGGAAGTCGCAAGGGAGGGGGAGCACGTCCAAGTTTGGAAGGCGCATTCGCCACGGAGGATCGACATCAGCAGGAACTTGGGATGTAAACGCAGCGAGTTGCTCTGGGCGTCGACGTCCTTGACTTGTTGTTGTTTTCTTCGACACACTCTTTTCCTCTCCGCAACTTACAAACTGCTGTGGCATATTCGCACTTCATTGCTTCTGCTGCTCATCGAAGAACAATCAACCGCACTGGAAGCTGTTGGATACTTTGGAGCTTTTTACGATAGACGCAATAAGTTGTTCTTGCGCGAGGACGCTCTTGGATTGCTTCTCTTTTTTTTAGCAATCCGACCACTTCCTTCCGGCATCTTGTATTCATTCCCCTTCCAACCACGTATTCCGCGGCTTCATTTATCCATTGCTATACCAATTGGACATCTTTCGTTCCTCCCTTCCAATCTCACCGGTACATCTTGACCATGGCTGCGACGCTGCCACAGCCATCACGGCCTTCTATCAACCCTCCTAAGGCTGCCTTGCCACCTTTGCCGCCACCGGGGCTACGGAAAGGCGTACCGGCCCCTTTCGACGCGCGGATCTCGGCCAGGCTCCCTTCGACGTCCTATGGGGCGTCAAGGCTCGGCGTTCAGTCGCGGTTCGGGCCCTCGTCATCCTCTTCGGCGCTGGTTCCGCAGCACGCCTACTCCACGTCGAACATACCGACGTTGAGATCCACTTCGGTCGCAAGCACCAGTGACTGGAACCCCTCGGGGAGAACCTTGCGTAAACCGATCAGCGTCGCATCTTTCCCGCAACCACCGAAAGGGAACACCAGAATTCCCAGCTTCTCGGCGCGTCCTCCGTCTGGAAGCATCACACCAACGCTATCGGCAGAGCCAACCCGAAAGGGGTCTTGGGATTCACACCGATCTCTCGTGCCCAACGCGACCGCCAGCTTGACGAGACTTAGCATCTCCAAGATTCGTGGCCCATACTCGCGTCGGCAATCCGACAACATCACCCGTACTCTCTCCGCAGCGTCAAGCAGAACAGCGTCCAGCGAATCCGAGGGCATAGGACTCCATGGAGGAGCCAACAAGGTAGTAGATCATAGCACAACCAGTCTCTCGAGAATTCCTTGCCCTTCCTCGCGTCCAACTTCCCAAACCGTTACGCCTACATCGTCCGCACCAGTCAGCAGAAGAGCTTCCGGTGATTTTGGATCAGCTGTTCCATCAGGTACAAAGGCAGCAGCGAAGAAACCCAGCTCCGTGCAGGCGATAAAGGTATCACGTATCCCATCACTCTCTACTATTCGGAACACAAAAGCCCTGTCTTTCGCAACCGGCAGGAAAAGAGGGTCCAGCGACTCCAGCGGTTCCACTCGTAACGACACTTCTGCCGTACCTAAGAGGCCCAGCATACCTCGTTCCACGAGAGTCTCAAGCATAACATCGCGTCCACCAACCGAGGACATAAAGGTCATGTTGTCGGCAGTAACTCGCCAGAGAGGATCAAGCGAATCCGATGGGTCTGCAACCTCTGGGAACTTGGTCAAGGTGAAAGGACCGTGTATTCCTCGGTCCAAAAGGACCTTTCGCATCTCATCCTGTGGCCCAATTGAAGATACTAGCCGGCCGTCTTCGGTAACGGTCAGACGGAGAGGGTCAAGTGACTCAGACGGTTTGGCAAACAATGGTGGAATCATGAGAGTGCAAAGACCGATCACAACCACTACGAAACCTCAAACGAGCCTTTCAGGCGGCAACACCCCTAGCCTGCTTAACAACAACGGCGCAGGTAAACTTATATCTCGCGTTGTCCTTGAAGATAGGCTGCACGCAGGAAGCAGATTTTCGTCCGCACCTTCAAACGCCACAACCCAATTTGAAGATCTGGAAGATAGTTCTGCTGACGGTAAAGGTCAAGGAGCGAATATGGAGAAGAAAGGCAATGTTGTCGTCAGCGTGCGAGTGCGGCCGAACGCCAATGGTGGGAAGGTAGATTCTGAGTGGGCCGTGGATGGCCGTAACTCGGTAATCTCGTATCGTGGACGGGAAGCTGGCGAGTATCATTTGGGTAGGTTCTCTGCTGGTCCATAAGGAACGCTTCATCTCTAACTTCAGTGTGTAGACAATGTCTTCGGCACCACCGACCGAAATGAGAAAATCTACGACGCGTGTGCCAAGCGATTAGTACGCCGCGTCATGGAGGGATACAACGGCACCGTCTTCGCATATGGGATGACGGGCACGGGCAAGACGTTCTCCATGCAAGGAACGGCGACTTCACTTGGTGTTATCCCTCTAGCCATTGCGGACATATTCTCCTATATCAGGAACGTCGCGCACCTGGAGTTCTTGTTGCGGGTCAGTTACATGGAGATCTATAACGAAAAGATCTATGACCTACTCGCTCCACCGGCAGCCTCCGGACCCGGTGCCCAAAACGAGGAAATCAAGTTGCGGGAAGATAGCACACGAGGGGTGTATGCGACCCCGTTGAGAGAAGAGGTCGTTCAGAGTCCCACCCAGTTGCTCCGGGTAATTGCGAAAGGAGATCACGCGCGGAGGACGAGCAGCACGCAATTCAACGCGCGAAGTTCGCGGAGTCACGCGGTTGTGCAGATTGTCGTGGAGAGTAGAGAGAGGACAGATGGCGTCGTCGACACGCCAGGGAGCAGGGACGGAGCGGCGATCGAACCGGGTGGTGTCCGCGTTTCTACTCTTAGCTTGATTGACCTGGCAGGGTCGGAGCGAGCAGCAGAGAGCAAGGAGAGACGGACCGAGGGCTCCCATATCAACAAGTCGTTATTGACTCTTGGCACCGTCATTGCACGGCTGTCGGGAGCAAAAGAGTCCAGTGGAAAGGCTGCAGAGAAAGATGGCCGACATCTCCCATACCGAGACAGCAAACTCACCCGCCTTCTCCAACCAGCCTTGTCCGGCAACTCCTTGGTGAGTATCCTCTGCACCATCCAGTGTGGATCGGCCGGAAGCGCGGTGGCCGCGAGTGGACACGTAGGAGAGACTCTCAACACCCTAAAGTTCGCTGCCCGAGCCAAGAACAACATCGTCAGCCACGCGAAGAGAGCAGAAGCAGCTTTCGCGAACGGTGGCGATGCGGGTACCAGGGGCCTCCTGGAGCGGTACCGGACAGAAATCCAGAACCTCAAAAGCCAGCTCGAAAGAGCGGCGAGAGACCAGACGGACAAGGAGGAGAAGAAGCTGGAGAAAGAATCCCAGCAGAGACACGAAGAGCAGATGTTGGAAATGCATCTCGCGCGGGTGGCGTTGAAGGAACGCATCACCCACCTGAACAGGCTGATCCTGTCCTCGCAGTCCACCGGCGTCAACAAAGGCGGGGCCCTGTCGTCATTGTCTGCCGCCGTCGGTGCGGAGGGGTTCGCGCCGTCTTCCGGGTCGGAGGACAACGGCTCGCTCGGCGGCGAGGACGACGGCGTGGCGAGCCTGGCGGCACAGGTGCGTGCCTTGCGCGCAGACCTGGCGGAGCGAGACCGATACATTGCAACGCTGGAGAAGAGGTTGTGGCAGGCGCGACGGGCCAGCCATTCGCGGACCTCGATCGGTTTGTCGCAACGGGCTCCGAGTGTGCAGGGAATGATGGAGAGCGAGCTTTGATTGTACATTATTTTAGCCGGTTGTGTTGTTAGTAGTGTTACCCGTAATGATTAGATGCCTCTTGGACTTTGTTCGTTCTATGTGCGATGAGAACCTGTGAACCTTGGCGGAATTATTGGAGAGAGGGTGTCAAGTGTATCCTAGTTCATGACAGCGAGCCATGCTTGAAGTTGAACGGGACTTTGTGCCCATCTCCTGTTTGTGTTAGGGTGTTGTCTGAGGTTGACGAGCTCGACGTGCTAGTTACCTTGTTTCAAAACAACCGGTTATCGTGACGAAGGGCTCAAGTATACTGAGTATCATGGTTGTAAGAGCATGTTATAGTGTGCGAGGATACTCTAAGGTGTGGTTTACGAATTTTGGTTCACGTAACGTAGTTTGAGGCCGGTTTTGTGTAAAGTGTGCTCTTGAGTTAGGGCTGGGGTAATGGTACCTGATCAAGACCTCTCAACCACATTTGCGTATTTTTCACTCAATGGCAATGATGTACTCGGGCGATGTAAATTCGAGCTACAGGTGATGCTCCGAATACGACACCTGCCGAAACCAAATCTCAACCCGTCAGCAAAGGTCACCAGTCAATACCCTTCCACTCCCCTTGCCCATCTACATTCTTCCAACCCCCTTCCACGATGCCTCGCTCCCATCCCACCATCACGGCCAACAAGCGACACCCCACCGCACTGACGCCGCAGACGACCCGATCCGACTGGCCAAGCACCGCCAGATCGAGCAGGTAAGCCCGGCCGACGAGTTCCCGCAGCTGCAACGCAAGTCCCGTCGGCTCCGGATGGTCCTCTTCTTCCTGACGCCTTCGCGCCGAAGGCTCGGATCGTCCCAGGCTCCAGAACACGTCCTTGAAGAAGCCGCCTTCCCAGCCGATGTTGTCGTCGACGGATATGTGCCCGATCGGATCGCCAGTCGCGGCGTCCAAGGCGGTCTTGCTGGCCAGCAAGAGCTGGTTTTGAGCTCGCAATGCGTGGGATAGTTCGGCGGAGGCGTACACTTCTGGATCATCGGATGCGAGGACCAACTTTGATGGTGTCTCGAAGGCATCATCCAATCTTGATGTGTCGGTACCGTTCGTCTTTGTAGATGTCCTAGAAATGAGGTCCTGGGCCGTCTGCACATATTTTTCGAGCGGAGTGTAGGAATCTTGGTATTGGAAGTCTGAAGGATGTCGGTCGCCATGTCGAACGTGAACGCCTACGGTTATACCTCCCTTGGCTTGGATGGTCTTGTTGAGTTCTTCCATCCTCTGGCTAGCATGTCTTGCGTCGTCTTCTGCTAGGTGAAACAGCGCTTCGTAGCGCACGCGGAGAAGGGAAAAGATAGGTCGTTGACGCAAGACACCTATCTTATGGGCGTCCTCGAAGTATTCGTTGAACGCGTGGCCGAAGGTCCAATGGGTGGTAGCAGTGGAAACAAGGAGGTGGTGCGCGCCGTGCGGGCAGGGAAGGATGTGTGTTTTTGGCGGTGGGAGACAGGGTGAAACGGCGAGCGGACGAAAGAACGTTGTGTATCTACCGTAGGCCCTAATAGACTTAGCCATCGTAGTATTCTACGGCGTCATGACGAGTTCAGACCTACCAATTGGAGTCGTCAATGAAGAAGGCCCTGCCCTCCTTGTCGGCAAGCCCATATGCCATCCACAGCCCCATCAACGTCTTCCCGAGTCCAGCATCGCTCGATTCCATCACGTAAGTCAAGCTCCGGTCACACACAGGTCTCTTCCCTAGACCTTGCATAGTGTCTAGGTCCTCACTCATCGCGTCCTTTCCCTCTTCTTTCCCTGTCACAGTCTTCCATGTCCACCACGCTGGCCTGTCACTCACACCAGGCAACATGCCATGCTTCTCTGCCTCTGCAACATCCATATAGTTCGGATCGACATGGTAGTAGCTCACATGTCCACCATGACGATGGTCACCCCCGTGAGACTTGAGCTGTGCAACATGCTTAGACACATCCGTTGACTGCGCACAGATATCGGAGTACTCCTTAGGCTGAAGAGGAAAGCCACGACCTAGCGGTATTGACACAGTCCATTTCGATTTTCCTCGTCTGTCTGTCAGAATGACCGGCGATGGCAGCTCAGGTAGAGTGTCCTCGCCAACAATCTCATAAGCATCTCCATCATGGCTTGAGTAAGTCACTGCCGACGGTGGCCGTTCATTTGCCAGCATCGATCGCACAAGCCATAGGAGGACACCCACACCGCAAATCCAGAACAGCAGTCGACGAAATGCCTGATACCGAGATGGGAAAGCCTTCCTACCATGTCGAGGTATTATCGAAGGAAGACCTGGTAGGTTAGTCAACCATTATCCTTCAATGCATTTGGTGGCTGCGGAGCTTACGCGGTGACGGTCTGATTGGAGGGGCGTCGTAGTTGGGCGGGGACATTGCGCAGAACTCGTCCAGGCTTGGGGCGGTCGGCACCAACTGGTACCTCTGTAGCTCTCCGTCCTTGTCTGTGTAAAGGGTCGAGTTCGAGTATTCAAAATCCGCGTTCGAAGGCATCGTTGCGGATCTTGAAGTTCAGAGTACAGACATACATCAAAAAATGTGGCTACGTTGATCTTTGCAAGCTACAAGGTCTAGGGCTAAGGTTATTAGGGCTTACCCGTAATGTGAAACGATCGACTCACTACTACCCTCCCCGACGCTGGCGCCACCCACGCCACGGCCAGGCACCACAAGCTTAATACGAGGGTCGGTCATATACCTAAGATAGGGATCCCAACTCCTCCAAATTGATCTTACAGAACGAGCCATTACACGAAGGTGCTCGGGAGCGTATTAATGTCAGTCACATACTGTATCAAACAGCCCCACGGGTAGACTATATAAATCTCAAGAGAATACACGAAAGTAAACGAGATCTACCAGATCCTGAAGTAGGAGTCCGTGTAGGGACCAGATGAACGGAAAGCTTCGTATCTTGAGATCTGTGCTGCAAGGTCCTCGGCCTGTCGAATGGCGTAACAGAACACCACTCTGCTGATGAGCTTTACTCCTATCTCATGAACCCAACGAGAGTATGAATACCGTTGATCTTAGCAAGCTGTTGAACATCGGAAAACTTGTTTGCACCAAGACCCTGCTGTTTTGGCTTGGTCCTTATCTACTTGTATTTACTGGACTTCACTTCGAAGCGTTCGCCGTCCTCGACGACATGAACGCCAGTGCCAGTGTGCTGCCAACCCGGTTCCATTGAAGCGCTTACTCCACGATCTCCAACCCCTTAGTCCTGTCTTTGGCGAAGACGTCTTTCCACTCTTCCCAGATCCTTTCCAACTCCTCAGTGTACAGCCCATGTACCTGGTTGAGGTAATCCTCCTGCGGCTCCGCCTTTTGTATCACTTTAATTGGCCTTCCCACGACGACGTTCAAAGGCCTTCGGTATGGCATCATACCGAAATCATAGTTGAACACCCCTCTGGCGTGGAAAAGTGGAATGGTGAAGCCCAACAGCTTCTTCATGATAAGCTGTGCTTTGTGTATCATCGGATGCTGGTCTGGTTGTACTTGATTGTAGAGTTCGTTCTCCCCGAACGCAAGCACAGGGATCAAGTCAGCACCAGCACGAATAGCTAGCTTCACAAAGCCTTTCCTTCTTCGAAGAACCAATCGTAAAGAGTGTGGTTGAGCGTCGAGTGCCTCGGATGCTCCACCAACAACGATTGTAATCGCACGACCCATGCCTTCGTTGTTAGGGCCGCCCTTTGAAAGCAGGTTCTCGCAGGATTCGCGGCTCACGGATGCTAGACCCAGAGCAAGGGCGTAGTCGCGATAGAAAGGGATCCGAAAGTTAGAATCTAAGGTGAGAAGCGTATTTGTGATGCCGGGAAATAGCTGGGCGAATCCCAACGCTTCGGTCGCAAACGCGGTAAAGGCACCGTGAGAGATGATACCGTGAGGGTGATAGCCAAACACATATTTCCTTGTTGGCTGAAGTTCCTGAGAGCGGTGAAGGCGCGCCGGGAAATACGACGCGAAGAGGGACCAGATGCGTGAGGATCGTAAGAACTGGGAGCGATGTGAGAGGGTCCCAGATGTGCCGGCATGAGAGAAGAGGATATAGATAAGGTACGGGAGAAGGACCGGCCAGAACAGAGGTATCGAGCAGAGAAAGAAGAACGTTGTAAGGAAGAATGGTATGCATAGCGTATGCCAAAGAACGACGAGGGTTTGAAGGCGGCGCTTGAGAGGAACATTGAGAGGTGCAAAGCGAATACTGTAACGAAGGTCAGCACCTTATGAACTGATTATGGATTGATATTTACCCGCTCTGTTCCCATCCAGCACCTGCTCGTCTTCCGCTTACCAACTCATGGCTACCATCTTTCCTAGTTCTCGGCCTTTCTTTTTCGTCCAGCTTCAAGCTGTCCGAGATACTGTCCTCGGGAGCAACACTAATCAAATGCTCTCCATCCGCATCTTGATACTTCTCCAGTACCAGGCTCTGGTTGACCTTCTCTCTCTTGACTCCATTGACTCGTACCGATCCACTCCTGCTATGCGTCTTCCTCATCGGACTCCGAGGAACATCATATTCGCCAGAGCCGACATATTCAATAGGCGCAGGATTGTCTATCTTCATGTCGCCATTAACGAGTTGCTCGATTGGATCAGCGTTAGGCTTCGGTGGTAGATTTTCCTCAGATACTCCTGATTGCGAGGTCAAGACGGCACTCGGGACAGGAACCATCCCAACGGCGAAATTATGAAGGGTCGTCCCAGAGCTCCGCTTTGGTAATATACTTATCACAGAACCTCTCAACGATTGTCTGGACAGTCGCCAACCATTGAATCAGCCCACTGAGAGTTTTAAGATTGAAACCAGTTCCAGAAGCCGGCAACCTGGCGACAACTGCACAATGACGTCAGCGTAAGATATCCTGAGCCGGCCAACAACCACAAATCTACCGCAGTCCTGCTCTTCCACTCCTATGTACGAAAGCTGTTTACTAGGTAAATTCTGGGGCACCCCACGAACATATTTTGCTACTCCAGCCTTCGTACCTAAGGTACCTTAAGGTATGCTATAATGCGACAGACCTGTGATAATCCCTCAGCGATTCGACCTTTGCTTAGTAATAGCGGAACGCTCCGCGCCCTGGTATTGCCTGAGGGTTAGAAGGGGTGCTTTTTTAGCCTTGGCATCAAGACTCGAGATATAGATCTGCCGTCATACACGACTTCTACTTATGTGTGGTTTTGCTCATACTAAGGGGTACATTTGTTGGGCATGCCACTGAATTACTCTGCTGCGTATTCTTCACGCATAACCAAAGCTAGGACCAAAAATCCTCTCCTTAGACGCTCCGCTCCTTTTGCTGGTCTTCCTCGATGCAAGCCTTTGCAGCGCTCCAGATCCAAGCCGGAAGCTATCGATAATGAAGACGACTTGTTTGAAGACAGACTGGATGATGCTGGACTGGTGGTCTCCTTGGCCACCGATCTTTCACTGCGCGATGTAGCTCAGGCAATACAATATGTGCACACTCACATGTTCGACGAGTTGCCGGAAAGAGGCGGCATGAATAGTACCCGCATTGCAGAGGTCCTCAATTTTAGGAAGAGCCTGCCGCCAATAGTCACGATAGCACACGTCCATGCGATGATCGGCTCACCAACAGCGGTGGAAAAAGAGATAGCTGAACTGACGAAGGCTGGCATTATACGTAAGCTTGTGGTGCCTGCCCGTGGCGTTGGTGGCGCCAGCCTCATGTTAGCCAAGCATTGGGAATGTATGGTCGCTGAAGCGTCCGACCTCACTGACGATCTGAAGAGTATGCATGAACATTTACGTTCGTGCGACGGAATGATTCCTGATATGTGCACTAGGGAAATTCACCGAAATTCTCCGAAACAATCCCACGGCGCTTGTGCTCCAACAAGTCATGTTGAACCCCATGGAAGGTACAGCTCTCATGCGCGCAGGCTTCCTGACAACATCCTCTCCTTCAGGAGCCCCCCAGAATAGCTCCGGTTCATCCGATCCTGCTGCCATGGGTACTTTGACATCCATCTCAAGCATCTCGCGAGCAGCGTCAGGCTCGCTAGCCGCTGTTGGTGGTGAGGGTGCCTTCCACGACGCTGGTGGTGGGGGCGGTGTCCTTGCTAGGAGCGACTTAGAGAGTGTAGACCAGTCAACTTGGGATCATCATAGGCTGCTCAAGAAAGGTGGTGACTTTTGCATTTCATTGCCCTCTACCGGTCCTTATCTGCGGCTGCTGGTCAAAGCCCGCGCCCATATGATGACTCTTCTCGCCAAATCGAAATACCGCGAAGCTCCTTTATATCTTCTCCGCGAGCGATGGGATGGTGGAATAGCACATGAAGATGCAGCGTCGAAGTCTAAGAAAGCCAGGGGTGAATTTGTTGGGATATTACCTAGTAGGACTCGAAAATGGAAGCAGTTTTACGGCTTGAATTTCGACTGGATTCTCGGCGAGTGCCTGGGGACAGGCTTAATCGAAGTTTTTGAGACAGGCAGTGTGGGACGTGGTGTACGTGCGGTTACATGAAATGGTCTTCGACATCAAGACTCGTCACATAATGCATTTAGTCTTCAAAGAATGGCGATTAACTTCGGCCGACGACAACTTGAGATTCCTCGATCCCTCAATGGACAAAGCAAAGACCGAAGGAGACTGCAGCATTGAGGCAGTCATTCCAGCCATCGGTCAGTCTTCCAGAGATGGCATCCGAATCAGACTTTAACCTAGGACCTAGGTCGATCTCACAAATTCGAGGTGTGGGCACTTAAACCGTATAATGATCGACTGCGGGATGTGCACTATCCTTTGAATCACATATAGCAGTTTACAGAAAGGCAAAGTTCACATCAATCATTGGAAAGGGCAGAAAGCTACCGAACATGTATGAACGTGGACCTGGAGCTTTGGTTCGTTTTCGTGGATGCAACTTGGACGATCTGAAAGGGAAGGAATTCCATGAGAGTGGAGGACCTCAACAGCCTCTCTCTGAGCATTTTTGGAGCCACAAAGGTTTTCATCGCTGCACAATAATATTGACAGACGAGCTTCGGAAGCTAATGAGTCTACACAAGTTTCCTCGGCGGAGATTATATCATCTTCAACCCGGACTCCTTCTCTTTTTCATCCACGATGACAATTCCTTTTCCTTGCATTTTCCCATGATGCGCGAAATCCACAAGCTCTGGGATTTTATTCAGACCGTAGAAGACGTTCTTTTTCACATTGATGTTATGGTCAACCACCATCTGAAGCATCTGATCCGCTTGCTCTCTAGAGCAGATCAGAGAACCTTCGATTCTTATATCGCGAAAGATGAATTCGCGCATTGGGACACAGACTTCGTCCGGCTGTCCCCAACGTGGCTCAGCGTCTTCCATTAGACCGGTCAACAAGCAACAACTTACTTGAGCAATTTGCACCACCTTCCCATGCATCTTGGTAATGGCACACGCAGTGGCCGCAGCACTCTTCGCATCACTGACATTGACAGTCGCGTGTACCCCTCCACCTCCAGTCGCCCTCTGGACCTCCTGTACGAACTCGTTCTTCTCCTTCCTCGCATCCACAACGATATCAGCCCCGCTTTGTTTCGATAAATTCAAACCCTCGTCCCTGGCATCCACGCCCACGACTTTCAATCCCATCGCTTTGGCAAATTGAATGCCCAAATGCCCGAGTCCACCTCCGGATCCGACGATGCCGAGCCATTGACCTTTCTTCAGACCAGCTTGAACCACCCCCCTGTAGACAGTACACCCGGCACAAGCCAGAGGGGCCGCCGTCTCGAAAGACACGGCGTCGGGCAACTTGCACGATTCCCTTCCATCACAGACCAGATACTCGGCGAAGGCACCGTCCATCGTGACACCCAGCTCGCCCTTGATGTTGGGGCAGTACTGTTGGTAGTCTTCGGGGCCGAGGCAGGACTCGCATTTACCGCAACGACGGTAGGGCAGGCCGCACATGACGCGGTCGCCGGGCTTGAAGTCGGTGATCGAGGATCCAACAGCAACGACGGTGCCGGAGCCCTATGTAGTATCACTTAACACGGGATGCGAAGCCCTTCAAGGTCCCGAGGCGGTACCTCATGGGAAGCGATCTGCGGCAACTCGCCATCGAACACGCCGTCCCGGATCATGCCGTCCGTGTGACAAAGTGACGCGACGGCGACTTTGACGAGAAGATCATACTCGTCGAGTTTGCTCGGCGTGGGGACTTTTTGGATCCTGTACGGTTTTCCAACTGAGTGCTGTCAACTCAACTCCGGCGCCAGGAGGATCCACCAACATCGACCTTACACTCGACGACTTGACAAGCAAGCATAGACTTGGGGATGCCGTCAATGCCCATGATGGTTGGTTATTAAAAATGGTCGTATGTGGAATCTGTCTGGTGGCTGGGTTGATAGAACGCAGTTGCAGTATCACCAAGTCTTTTCCTCGGCAGTCTACCGCACCTCCACCTTACCCCACGTTATGGCTCTAGATGGAAATCTCATTTGATAGAACCTTAACGTTACCGTTCATCGGGGAACTTTACTCCACGTTTTCGGAGGTAATTGTGCCGGTCGCCGTAGCGCCCGAAATTGATTGTCATATAAAGTCAGAGAGCTGATAACCCGCTCAGTTGATCTTCAATCGACCCTGAGGTTCCCCGAGTGGGAGCCCCTTTGCATCTCTTCCTTGTCCAGGAGTCGAACATCAAAAGGTAGCGCGATTTGATGTGATCTAGAAACCTTGCTGCGGGTAACTGTTTTCTGGCTTGCGACGGGGAGATCATTGGGTCCTCCCTCCTTGACTGTGGTGGGCCGCCGAGGAAAGACCACATGGCAGGACGTTCAGGATGAGCAAAGATGTTTGCCTCGCTACACTTATGCATATGGACATACTGTTACACGGATGTTGAGATTTCTAGCTGGCCTACAAAGATCGACCTCGCGTGGGTCTATTCTAAGTCAAGCACTACACGCCCGATCAATTTCCCATCGTGCATTTCCTGGAACACCTGCGCGGGGAATGATCAGTCACTTCCAGCTTGCGACCAGACCCAAAGTACAAGGGACAGGGACGTACCTCGGTCAATCTATCCATCTTCTCGAGCCTGTAGTGCGTCTTGACGATACCCCTGGCAGCGAAGTCCAAGACCTCGATGGCCTCGCGCCGGTCGCCGACCGCGACGGCCGTGATGGTTTGCAGCTTCGCCACCATGGCGGCCGGATAGGCTTTGTCGATGGGCACATGCTTCCCTTCGGGCATACCGACGCAGACCAAGGTACCGCCGAAACGCAGGAAATCCAAGGCTTGCGCATAAGCCCGATTGCTGGCGGTGCAAACGATGACGGCACTGGCGCCGAGACCGCCCGTGATTTTCTTCACCTCTTCGGCGATGGAAGTGTCGTCGTGCTTCGTCAAGTCGATGAAGGCCTCCGCGCCCGAGTCGCGCACGATTTGCTCCTTGCTGCCGGCGTCGATGCCGATGACGCGATGCGCCATGCCCCGCGCCGACAGTTGCACGGCGATGTGGCCGAGCCCACCGCCGGCGCCGCTGATGACGACCCACTGCCCCGATTTGGCGCCGGATTTGCGCAAGGCGGCGAATGTCGTGATGCCAGCGCAGAGCATTGGCGCCGCGTCGGCAGATTCCAGGTTCGAGGGGATTGGGGTCACATAGCTGCATGGTTGTGTCAGACACGTGGTTCGGGGAGCACTGTCTCGGAGGATTGACTGACCTGGCGGGTCCCACGACATATTGCTGGAACGTCCCTGGGGTGTAGTATCCGCTAATCTTCTGATTGAAGCAGAGACCATCTGCTCCTTCCAAACACGCCGCTGTGTTCAAGTTCCTCAATCTCAGCCTATATGTCTCGCTTTACAGCCGTTTCGCTGAACAATTTAAATACTTCGAGGACATACCACAACTCCCACAGACTGCCGAGATCCATTTGACTCCAACACGGTCGCCGACCTTGACGGTTGACTGCTCCGTCCCAGGGCCGAGCTTGACCACTTTCCCGACGCCCTCGTGCCCGCCGACCTGGCCCGGTTGCGTGGGAAATGGTAGGCCTGCCCACTGTACACATTTCCTTACGCATTAGTTTCTCCATGGGTAAATGGTCCAGCTTTGAAGGAGTTCTGCGTACCGAATTCGTCATAACACCCAAGTCGGAATGGCACACACCGGAGTGAGTCCTGACAAGACAACTGGTCAGCATGGCGTTTGCAGGACGTGTCTCGCGTAGGACGTGTTGGTCAAAGGTGGAAGGAGGAAGAGCAGAAGTAGAAGTTCAGTACATGTTGATCAAGACCTCGCCCGGTCCCGGCTCCGGCACGTCCAGCGTTTCGACCTTGGTCGAGATCTTTCCGGGCTGGTCATAGACACAGGCTTTGTACTGTTTCGGGACTTGCACGTCACCCATGGTTCCGGTGGCGTGTTAGGGATGAGTTTTGAGGTACGATGGGGAGGGTGGATATCAAACGGAGAAAGACACCGAGAGGCGACTGATGGTCAATCGAATTCAAAAAGGTCACGGGGAATCGGGTAGGTATTTGAAGTGCTTCCTGGTGAGATGAAGCGGTAGACGGCGTCCCTGATAGGTGCAGGTAGGTGTATTGGGGCTCTCATCAACCAGGACATGATGGGGGACTGCTAGATGCGGGGAAGATGTTTGGCGGGCTTTACGGCGAGAGTAGCATATGTAGACGAGGAGAACGAGGATTCGGAGATACACCGAGGCCGAACTGTGCCAGATCAAGATATGATGCGCAGGTATGGCTCTTGAATGATGGGTTCATGTGTGGATCTTAACCTACGATACCGAGGCGAGGTGGGGCACGACAAAGTTACAGATACCTCGGCCAACCCTAGTCGACATGTACCAACCCTATTCGTACCCGTGCAACGTTCATGCACCTGTATGAGTTATCTTACCTGGTATGCATGGCGAGTACGAGGGTGATGTGACTTTGAGCACCAAATCCGTTTTGATATCTTGGAGCTTTGCGTACATACATGTATGAGCGTACCGAATTACGAGTGAGAAGAGTAGTTCTAGCCCGTGATTTTCAAGATCCTTTGTTGACATCGCATACAATGTACAGTATCCCTATCCTATGAACAAACACCTATGCATGTGTATATTACCCCGGATTGCCGGGGCAAGGGATGGAGGGTAAATAGCTGCCTACAGTCACGTTCCGCATCTTGAACAAGTGCTGCCTGATCAAGCTGATCTGTGTGTTGTTCTGCGCCGTGTTTTTCGGATTGCCATACTGCAGCGTGAAGCCGTCCGAATGGTTGACATAGACGTTGCAATCTGGCACGTCATGCATGAAAAGCGACCAGAAGAGGTCCCCCAATACTACCGGGTTGGCAGTGTTCTGGCGGCCCTCGATGATGTCGTAAAAGGATCGAATGGAATCCCCTTGCGCGCTGTTGCCCGTCCAGTCGTACTCTCCGACCAAGTAGGTCTTGTTGGCCGTCACGACCAGAGCTATATCTTCTTGAAGCTTGGTGTTGTTGGGTGGGTAGTAGTGATCCGAGAAGATGTCGATCGTGTCGATGGCGAGATGAGTCCGTTGGACACCGTACGTGCCGTCGACCACGAGCTTTTCGGGGGCAAGCTGCTTGATGAAGGCCTAGAATGGTTTCTTAGAGGAAAGATCGAAAGAGATGGCGGAGAGCAGAGCAACTGACCGAGATCTCGGTCGTCCATTCTACCGGGACGTCCTGATCCCCAGAGCGCGAGCCTCCGAGTTCATTGCCGGTCTCGTACGCAAAAATGGTGGGATCTTGTCCATAGGTCAATCCTGTGTATGGGTTCACATGAGTGATCAGATGTTTGATGTAGTCTTTGAAATCCTGGACAATTGTCCGGTTGACGTAAAACTGCTGCACGAGAGAGTCAAGCTTTGAAGAGTCCGAGCTGCTGCTGATGTTGATGCCTCGGAACCGCAAGAAACTGAACTTTCCTCCGTGGTAGTAATCCTAGAGCTCCTCAACCTCGGATCAATCACAGAGGGGAGAGGAGGGGGGGGCAGGGAGGGGGGCCGCCTACGTAGTTGTCCACCAGAGGTGCCACAATGCGCAGACCGTGTTGACGCGCCTGGAAAACAGACCAATCGATGGTCGCGAAAGCTTGCTCATTGTACTCGCCGAGCGCGGGCATGATACTCAATGGATTTCCCACGCTGACACCGAGCGTCTGGCTGCGGACGACGCGGGCTCCCATGGTCTGCAGCGTGTTCATGACCTCAGTGATCCTCTCAAAGGTCGGATAGCTCGCGTTCAACAGAGCGTAGAAAGGCGCGCCTGGCGGAGGTCGCACATTCTCGTCAAGGCCAAGCCAGTACACATTCGCGCCGCTGGCGGTCCAGGGCTGGCCGTCAAGCCAGAGTTCAGCACCTTGACGATATACATATGAGTTGCGCTCGAGCTGTACCGTCCGAGGTGCAATGAAACACTCAAGTACCTGTGGGGTCAAAGGGCTCAGACGATAGGCTGGACCATCCAAGTCATCATCGATGTGAACGATCTTGGGATCCAGCAGATTGAAGACCGAGGCGCGGGCTTGGATTGCCACGAATAAAGCGAGGGTGTGGAGCTTCATTGTGTTCTTCTGTACTGTTTGGGATGTAAACGAGGCAATGACAGCGAAGAGAAGATGGCATCTCGTCCATATATCATTTGAGGCTGAGTGACACATATATCGCCGACGCATGATAATTTGAAACACCCATGGTCTGGACTTTCGACCAACGGGGCGACATAGCCGGTGTAAACAATTGACAGAATCTAATTTCCATCAGCATACGTGGCACATGAACGACGTCAACAATGCGTGGGGCAGTCTGGAAGAAAGTACAGAGTACACTGCCACAAATGATTGAGGTATAATATACACACCAGACCGTAGCCTCCTCACGCGGCTCATCTCACCTCATCTAATCCCATCTCATCTGATGACCGGACAACTCTTGTGGCGACTTGTGAGTACACTGTACTTCGTACAAGTAAGCCAATGCGCGTACGCAGTGCGTTTGTTTGGATCGATACCTGAGGGCGGCCCTGCGATGCCCTGCGATCCCCCAATCGCTGGGAGCTCGAGGTACCAGAAGGTATTCGTATTTGTGCCAATACCAGGTAATTTGCACGTCAGATGAAAAGCGTGTCCGGAACGTCGGAGAAGGTGTTTGTACATGTAGTTGAGTACCTGTGTTCGAGCATCTAAACTTCAGGTACTTGTAATCGTACTCGCAATACTCGTAAGGCATGTAAAAAACTGTATCTTATACTAGTGCTGTGGGTAGACAAGAAAGTATGGCCGACCACCCACCGATGCTGGTTGAGTACGGCTCCTTAGCTGAGGACAATATTACGGTCACTATTCAATCGCATCTTCCCACAGCAGTCCGTTTGAGATGTAGCGAGGGGTATGAATTGGGAGTGACTATGGCTCTTGAAATCCCGAATGCGGGTCAATATCAACTTCTACCCGTGAAGGGAAGCAGACAAGAAAAGCAAGAATAGCGGTTAGGGCCGGCCCTGAACCAACGAGAGAGGAATGAGATACAGACTATCATAGACAAGACAAAGACAATTCGAAGAAGTTAATGTGCAAATCCGATGATAAACAATCTGGCCTCCCTCGTTATTTGTCCCCTTTCTATGGCTCGCAATTGTACAACGTAATCCTACAGACACACGAGCATCCCTTCGCTGAGCTCGCCAGGGACATCTCATCGTACCCGGCGTCTCTTCTGCCCGGAGACGGAGCTCGCTGCTGCTCCATCCAACCGTTCGATCAACTCACCCAGCGCTTGCGTGTAGTCCTCGCTTGCACCGTTCTGCATGACCATTTCGGAGATTGCCTCGAGCCTCTCGGTGAATTGCCGGACGCTGGGTGGGGGGAAGTCGCGCAAAACATCGATGACAAAGTGAGCTTGTTTCCGAGTCGACTGGTCCGAGAATGGCGGTGGGTCGCCGATAAGATGAAGGTAAAGATTACGGTCCGCTTCAGCTTCATTTTCCGGAGTGTTCCTTTCCCAGTCAAGATCTTCGTACACGTCCTGGTTCCTGGTGCAGATATGCTGAAGCAGCTCGACCAGGAAACCGGCTGCCTTGGTTGACACCTCTGCGGGAAGTGGCGCCCTGGAGTTGAGGCACTGGCTGGTCTGCGACACAAGAGAACGCAGAGTCTTCGCACACTCGGGCACCTCCGCAGAAGCCTGGTCCTTATTAGGCGACCCGTCAGTCACGTACGCGTCCAGCCTCTTGATTGCCGATTGCGCTCTGCTTCGTAACTTCCCGACATACATCAGAGCACAGCGGCCGGGACAAATGGCTTCCCGGAGCGCTCTGAACACAGCATCGTCATTCATGGCTAAATTGATGACGGTTCTTTCAAGGTCGCCAGGAACGTAGCACTCTTGTCCGCTGAGGGGCACATCGGTGATACCTGCAAACACGTCGGTCTTGTAATCTTCGGGCAAGACGCCGTTCGAATCGAAGACGGACAGCATATCTTGGACCTGATACCGCCGGACATCAAAGGGTGGTGGATCATGTTGCTGCAGGGGCCAGCCGAGACGCTTTGTCAATTCGTCAAGACCGAGATTTGCGACATATTCGAATGCGGAAGAGGACTGTTCTACAGACCCATCACTCGTCAGCACGGACGGTGCGGTATGCACAAACGGCTGGACCAGGCGCAAATGGTCAAGCAGCCACTATGGGAGGTCAGCATAGACCACAAGACAAGACATTCTGCCCTTACGTAGATGTGCTTGCAGGCAGATTTTCGATTCTGAAAGTCACTGCAGCTGCAAGTTGGATCTGCGTATGGCCCTTCGGGTGGACCGATGCGCACGCTCGCACGTTCGGGGATTTCGAAAGCGTAGTAGCCGTTGATCTCTCGGCACTGGGCGACATCGACGTCCGCATTCAAGCCCTCGAGAGCACGGGACCGCGAGACCGGGGATAGCTGTCGGCAGTCGTAGGTATTGCCGGACAGCCCTCTGATAATCCTCTCACCAGGAGAAGACAGGAGTTGAAAGGAGGATCCAGACCCTTCGCCAGCACTCGGCCCAGTCTCACCCCTCGCCATTCCCTGCTCGGTGCTTCGAAATGTACCAACGGTCCGAGTCTGTTCCTGCCACTCACGTTGCTCCCGCAGTGCCTGGGATCGCGTAGTCGGCATCGGTCCCTGGATCTGAAGCTTCTGTAGCTGCTTGGTCGGTAGGGACATGAGTCTTGTTTCCCACGAACAACTGGCGTCCGAACACATCCTTCCTGAGCACTTGACCCCCTTTTGTAATGACGGAGCTCCTGTGACGCATAGATACTACGCCAGAATGCTGAGGCGTAGAAGTCTACTTCCATCCGTTGACGTTGCAATCAGCCTCCCAACGGACCACTTCCCTTCGTAGGGAGAAGCTCACCGACCTTGCCATTGGTCCGGTGCCTGGTAAGGCTGTGGAGAGCTCACGGCGCGAGGAACTCTCGATGCAGGCCGTGGCACTGTTTTGCGCGATATCCATGATGTTGAGACCGTTCCTTGAGCTTTGAACCTTCCACTAGATCCCAGCTCCGGGCGATGGTCCAACTACCTACATTGAACGAACCGTTCAGCTATGACGGCTTGGTCAGGGTAGAAGGGGCATTGCGTTCACGGCACAGATACTACCTACGGGCATCTAGCCACCCAGATATCTGAGGTCCACCGGTTGCTCGATTGATGCTTTGGTTAGAGTGCCGTAATTGTTCCGCCGTGCGATCTGATAGGGCGGAGCTAGCTGTAAACGGAGATTGTCCGCACAAGGCTGTAGCGGTGATTTGGACGCTGGAGGCTGTTCGACCTGCATCCCCATCAGGATGACAACAGGTATGCTCTACCCTCCAGATCAGGAAGGCTATTTACACACATTTCTGCTGTGGACGACTGTGCCATATGCTTGGCTGCAGTGATTACACCCATCTTGGGCTTAGGTTGATCTATAGCTCCATATAGCTCCACATGATACAAGTAACGTGAAAGCCACACAGTAAGGGGCTGTGCATGTCCGGGAACCGAGGCGTTGGCCTTCTCTTCATTAATAATTGGGACTGAACCCCTGAAACAAGGTTGGCCGTCTGTGGTTTGCTGTCACCGCCCGAGAGGGTACAGTGGTGCAGTAGAACGGGAGTGTTGTAAAGCTAACTTAGTATACAAGATGTCAAACATAGGAGGAGTGGCTAGTGGAATGAACATGTAATCATAAGTGTCTAGCTACTCTATGGAAATGTGGCCCTATAAGAAGGCCTTCAATCAACAAAAGAAAAAACTTTTATTCATAGCAAACTGTTTATCTTAGCAAACTCTGCATGTTCCTGAAACCTCTGTAGAGCTCTGAATCACTAAGATAATGAAATAAGATATGGTGTTTTGATACATTTTCTCAGGCTGTTTCAGCAACAGTGAGATGAGATAAAAAACAAAATCTCATAGCATCTTATCAACTCTAAAAGTCAATGAGACAATATTAAAATGTCTTTGACTCAATTTAAATAAGTATCTTTAAGATATTGAAATCTCAATTGTTCTATCATTAGATCACAGAATCTTTGTCAGTGATTGATTAAACTGATAAGATTGATAAAATAAGTGAATTTCAGTGTTAAAAGTGACTTTGTAAGTCTGTTAATGATTATATCACTTGTAAGAATGTAATCAAGATGAATAAGTCTGTGAGATTTGACTTTTCTTATGAAGTAATGACATATATCAATGTACTTTATACAGACATGAAATTCAGAATTCTTAATTAAGACTATAGTTTTCTGATTGTTTATCTGAATTGTAACTATCTTAAATCTTTTTAGCTTTACCTCTTTAAGTAATTTCTGTATTTACATTACTTTTTTTGTAGTCTTTATTAAGATCATATACTTCACTTTATAAAAGAATAAGACAACTGTTTTTTGTCTTTTTAAACTTTAGAATACTGATTCATTAATTATTTTAAATATATACTTTAATGTAAATCTTCTCAATTCAAGATCTTCTTCTCAGTCTGAATTCAAATATTCTAGCAATTTGAGTTGATCACTCAATTTATACTTAAAAACAACATCTAAAATTTCTTACACATATTAAAACATCTGCTTTAGAGCCTTTCAATGTGTGTTATTAAAGTTATGTGCAAACTGACTAAGAGTTGACATCATATATATGATGTTGAGTTAAATTTGTGTCATAATGTACATAAAAGATTCTATAATCTTTTAATATTAAGTTATTAGCTTTAATCCAGCTGTTTCAGTAGTCTTTGTAAGATAGATCTCAAATTTCATTGAAGTTGTGACTATCTTAATATTCTGTAGACTGAAGTCTTTAAATACTTTTATAAAATAGATTTTCTAAGACAGAATAAGCATTCATAAAGTTCTGTTTTGTGTAATTAGCATTTCTAAGTAATGCTTACATGCTTCACAGTTAATCATTTTAAAATGATTACTCAATTTGATCTTAAGATCTAGAATTTCATTCTTATTGAATTTATATAAAAGAATATTGTTAACATAAACAGCAACAATTAAGATTTTCTTTCTAAACACATTATTGTCTGTGTGAAACTGTGTGTATCTGAGGTCAGCAAGAAAGTGATGTATTATCTTATATTATAGATGAAATAACTGTTTTAACTCATATAAAGCTTTCTTCAATTTATATATTTTGTCTCTCTCTTTTTCATATTCAGTAAGTTAAATCACATAGACTTCTTCTTTCAAATCACTGTGTAAGAAAGTCATTTTGATGTTCATTTGTTTCAATTTGTAGTTGTAAAACACAACTATGACAAAGATAACTTTATAAGTCACTGATTTAACAACTGTTGCAAAGATCTCTTTGTAATTGATTTTAAATTGTTGTTTAAATTCTTTGACTACTCATTGAGTCTTATGCTGTAGAATTGAGTTATCAAGTTCTCTTTTGTAATAATAGACTTATTTGTCTCTTAAAGCTTATCAATTAGGTGACAATGTCTTTAAAGTTCATGTAAAGTTAGTCATTAATGAGTTATACTTACTATTTCTTGCTTTCTTTCAGTCTTTTAACTCATGACTTGCAATTGCCTGTTTAAATGTCTAAGATTCACTCTTAGAGTCTTTTTTCTTTTTTATGACATTGATGATTGCATTAAATACAGTCAGATAGATCATGATTGCTTTAAGCTTTAGCTTTATAAAGAATCATCTTTCTCTTTCAGAGTGTCAAGACTCAGCTAATACTGATTTGTTAATTGTAAAAGAAATATCTGTAATATCTTCTTTCTCTTTCTTTATTTCTTCTAACTGATTTAACAATATCAGTATGAAAAAATATGATAATACATACTTTAAAGACAGTGACAATGATGAGAATTAAAAAGAAGACAAAAAAGATAACTGCATATTTTCTTGTTCTGCACTAACAGTGTGAAATTGAGTGACTTTAGAAATTGAGACTGCAACTTTGACATTATAGATTGATGAATCTTCATTAAACTGCACATTTCTTGCTTTAATTACTCAGTCTGTCTTTCTCTTTTCAGAAAGCTATACTCTATATTGATTTCTTTCTTTATATTTAACAAGAATTTTCTTATTGCTTTAGAATTCAAATTTAGTCTCTGTCATTCAGATCTTCTTTGAAATATACATATATATTGTGCATTCAAAACACTGAAGATATTTAAGATTGATGAAATTTGCTGATCTATTCTTATTAAGAAATTTGAACAGTAGCTAAATTGAGATCTTGTTGTTCTTAAGAGCTGACATTGAGAGTTAATTAAGAAGATAGCATGCTGTTTTGACAGTCTTTAATCATAAAGTTTTAAAGACTTCACTATTCAGAATCATAATTTTAACTTTTGCTGTCAAAAATTTATTACTTCTTTCTGTCATTCTGTTCTGCTTCAATTCATAAGAGACTGTTGTTTCATAGATAATTTTAAGACTTCATAATCATTTAATGATGAGCTTATCTTCAAATTTCTTTTCATTATCAAGTTATACTCATGCAATTCATAGATTCATCTGAGTAAAAAGTATGTTAAGAAACTGTTTAATTTCATCTTTTGCCTGATCTTTCATTTTCATATTATAAATGTATTGTCAGCAGATAAGATCATCTGTGAAGACTATATATTACAAGAATTTGTTATATACTTTCAGCATAACAAGATTGACAATGTTGATGTAAACTAGTTTAGTCATCTTTGTAACTTAATTTTACAGTTTTTTTAAGATCTTCTTCTTTTGATTTGCTCTCATGCAGACATCACACAAGTATAATGATGTTTTCATAAGTTCTTATAAGTTAAGTCTCACTATTCTGAGATTCTTTGACACATTATTAAGACTTAAATTCTCTATATAATTAAGATGTCAATGTTAAGTAGTTCTTGAGATCTTGTTATTTTTAATGACTGACATGATCTTATTTTTGTTCACAGATTTTCTTATTATTAAAGTTTAAAGATAATATAACTTGTCTTTATATACTATATGATTAAGTATACTTTCTACTTTGTTCTTTAGACATAATAATCTGTTCTTGATTTTAACTGATATCTCTTTTGTTTCAGTCATTTCAATTAAGAAGAGATTGAGCTTCATATTAAGCATAAAATAAATGTTTATTAAAATGATATTTTAAGACTTTTCATTGCTGTTCTTTAGCTGTAAGTTAATTATTTCTATCTTTTAAGCATACATCACTTCAGACACTCCTCTTATAGAGAGTTCATTGTTGAATATTTTGATTAAGCTAAATGCAGAGAGATTACAACATATATATTGTGTTGTGTTGAAGTCAGCTATTCATAACATCTTATTAATCATAAGACTATAGCTCTTTACTGCAGTCAAGATCACTGTGTTCTTATTATACTGCTTATCTTTAAAACTTAAAAATTTCTTCTTTTTTTTTTCTTTCTCTTTCTTCTTTTTAATCTCTTATTTCTTCTTTAACTCTTCAGACATCTTTTCTGAGTGTAACTTTCAGCAATTATTCTTAAAGTGAACTGCTTTCTTGCAGTGAGTGTACATCTCATTTTTACTTTTATTTTTATCAACATTTCTCTTTTTATTCTTTTTCTTCTTGTCTTTATGATTTCTCTTTTTACTCATTAAAGCAAGCTTCTCATTCTCTTCTTTGAGATGCTCTTCATTAATTAGTTTAATGATCAAGTTATTGAGAAATAAGATTACATTATGAGTCTTAAAGTGTTTCATCATCATTTATTGAGAATAGAAGAATTCTAGATTCAATAGAAAAATAATGATCTTCAGAATTTTATTAATGACAAGATTGAAGACTGCAATTTCTCTTAAGAGTGTCTTATACTTTAAAGCATAAGCATTAACAGAGAAGTATTGATTGAGTTGATAGACATATAGATTGTTGAATAGAATATATTTAAGATTAAATTCATAAAATAAATAAAGATATATAAGATGATTTTACATCTTTTTTGCTGTTTTTATGTCATCTATGATGACAGTGATCTTCAAGCTGACAATAAAAATAATAATAATTGTGATCTTGTTGTTTTGTATAATTTAGTCAGCTTAAGTAACATCAGCTGAGACTGTCAATGTAATTATTATTAATTTAAATATAAATTCTTCAGTCATTACTGACTGACTCAAAACATCTAACTTTAATGAGAATTTAATATCATTCTTTATTATTAAATCTCATAATTCAGCACTCATCAGACTGTATTTAATCAACATTCTTCATGATAGATAGTTTGCTGATCTCTTGAGTTTTGTAATTTTTGAAAATGTGAGATTATATAACATTGTAGTCATTTTGTATAATGAGAATATCTAAATTAATGACAAAGTTGTTTTCAATGTAAAGATCTAACTTTGAAATAATTGTGAGAATTGTTTTTGATCATTTTATTTATAAATTTATAACAGTTTAGTGTGAATAACTTCTCATTATACATTGAATTCACTTTATTTCTTAAGGCTCTTTCTAGCATTCATAAAATAATGATGATGATGAGATGTTTTTCTTTTATCATTTTAAATAGAAACAAATGACTTAATGAATAAATGAATATCAATATATATTTGAGCTCATAATCTGTCAAACATAAAAGAAGTAATTAATGAAATGAATGTATAATCATAAGTGTTTAACTACTCTATGAAAATGTGACTCTATAAGAAGATCTTCAATTGATGAAAGGAAAAACTTTTATCTGTAGCAAACTGTTTGTCCTAGCAAACTCCGCATGTTCCTGAAACCTCTGTAGGGCTCCGAACCACTAAGGTAACGGAACGAGGCATGATGTTTTGACACGTTATACTAAGGTAAAGTACAAAGTACCTGGTATCTAGGTACGTACCGCTATATGTACAGTAAGGTAGTACGAGTAGTAATGCTGTCACCTCAAAGCAGATCTGTCGATATTTCTTGCTCAGAGGTACCATGTCTGGCTCTCTCTCTAGCTTTCCTGATACACCAACGCCGTTTGATGCTCTTCATCTGTCACAACAAGCGCCTCTTCTTCTTCAGAAGCCATCCTCCACCCTTGGCGCACTCCATTCCTTGCCCCACACATCGAACGAAACGCCCGAGACATGGACACTCTATGAGAAGTTGTTCCTGTCGTGCCTACAGACGGGAGATGACAAGTCTGCCCACCTGTGTCTAGAAAGACTCTCAGCACGGTTTGAACCCTCCAATGAGCGTCTCATGAGCCTCAGGGGTCTTTACCGCGAAGCTGTTGGGGAGGATGATGCCGCCTTGACACACATCCTAAAGGACTACGAGGACGTGCTCACTGAAGATCCTGCCAATTCTGTCAGTTCTCTTCTCGCACCATATCAAACATTGAAGCTGATCACCGCTCCAGCCGATTGCGAAAAGACGAATCACGTTACTCCGAAGCTTATCCAGACCGCATGACGCGATTTCTGCGATCCTCACACTCCTGGACATTTCTCCTACTGACGCGGAGGCTTGGTCTGAGCTCTCAGACATATACGCTTCGCTCGGGCTCTACTCTCAAGCGATCTATAGTCTCGAAGAGGTTCTGCTAATCGTGCCGAACGCATGGAATGTATGTTAGGTGGTCCATGAGCTAGAGCTGATACTTTCCCGTGTCTGAAGTCTCTCGGTGGCTTATTATCTATAATGCTAGGTTCAAGCTCGGATGGGCGAGCTTTTATATCTCTCGGCTCTTTCTGGCAGTACCGAGTTCACCGAGGCAACGCTGATGGATGCTATGCGACGATTTTGTAGAAGCATCGAATTGTGCGATGGCTACCTTCGTGGATATTACGGCCTGAAGATCGTGAGTCGGCCAGCATCTGCTGTCATGGCTATGATGGCTATGATGATTGTGTTAACAACTAGTCCAGGTCACAAGCCGATTGCTTATGCAGGTTTCAAGGACAGCATTGGGTTTGGGGAGTGACGCGGTCGGGGTTAACTCGCCATCATTGCAGGACAAATGTCGAAAACTCAATGAGCTTGCAACATCTAAACTGGCAGAAATCATCACTCATGTTTCATCAGGGGATCCGGCTTGGCAAGGATACAAGGAATCGGAGGTCATAGTAGCACGGCAGCTGCTTGATAGTGAATTTCAGTTGACTAAACACTGAGCTCGCAGGCGGATTCAGAGCGCCTAGACGCTGAGCAGTATAGGACATCCAGGGCCTTGGGTACGCCAGCTCACCTCAACTCAGCCCAAGGCTCTGGAGGACCCTTTACCGACGTCACTTGGTCTAGCATCTCGGAGGGACGGGCAGTGTGGCCAGGATGGTCTTGAGATGGCCCCGCACGGTTAGGCTATGAAAGCTGCATTAGGAAGCGCCACAGGTTAAGCTAGGCTTTCGGGACTAGGAAATGGAAGACCACGGTTGATTAAATATTGAGGTCGCCTTTTGAAGCGCAAACAAATTTGGAGAGCATCTATCTTGGACAGTGGTTTCAATGTACGTACCTTAGGTAGGTCTCGGGTACCACTAGCGCGATGCGCGCAGGTTGGGCAGCTGTAGGTAAAGATAGTCGTGGCACCGGTCGGGCCGCTTGATTGATTTAACCAGGATGTGCGAAGTAAGCGTCAGGAAATAATAATAATAATAACGCGGGATAGCAGCGGTGACTCGGGCATCGACTTCAACCGCCAGACCCTTACCAACTACGACTGTTTCCTCCGTAAGCCGGGCATCCTGTGGTTAGGTACTTCGTATAAACCTTTAAGATGTCAGTTTTTCCCTTGATACTGCAAAACGGTAAATTCATGCATACCAACGTCGTCACCGTAGTTGCACAATCATACCCTGAACGTTGACCAGCGACGCGTCCATGTATTCATTCTCCTCCTCATACCTTCAGGCAACACAGAAACATCGGATCCGCAGGACTCGACGGAAGAGTCGTTCTTGACAATTCATCTTTCAACCTGAGGTACTTGACACTGCTGCACCACGATAAGGACAACGCCATATTGCATCAACGTTCCTAAGATACACACCCGATATCATATGTACATTCTAGACAGTGTACAAGACCCCAACCAATACCACTCACTGCGCATCATCGTACGAAGTATCATCATAACATTTCGATCCAAGTCCTGTACCTGTACTGGTGAAGGTTAAACCCTTTTTCACGACACTTTGGTAAGTGCTCCATCTGTTCTTCGATCTTTGTATTTTGTGTCGCTGACGATTGGAATTTTTCGAAAGGCTGAGTTAGCATACCGGGTATACCTCATCGGTCAGTGTCACGACGTCGTACACGCAAGGGGGAAGTGCGCCGAAAGGGAGATCGACGAGCCAGGATATACCGACATATCAGTAGGTTTGCACCTACTTACAGTAGATACAAATATCTACCTACATACAGACCACAAATATCTACCTACACACAGACCTAGAGTTCAAGGAACACCAACACCGAAACGAAGTTCAGGTCTTCTCAAGGACGGCCAGTAGATCTCAGGGTTCGAATTTGACCATCGACCAAATACTGGGGAGGGTAGAGTACGAGGATCAGTACCTACAGTAGGTACAGTACCCAGTCAATAATCCGACTTTCTGTTGTATGGTATCGCAGTGCATCGCATCGCATCGCGTCGCATCGCCTGATCGCCTATACTGTACGATACCTTGCCTACCTCCTGGTACGCTTCCTATACCCGCACCCGCAGTCCCTCTCCCCCCACCTCGCTGACTGCGCATAACGCAACAGTAAAAACCAACGACGACGGCGACGACGGCAGACAACATCCACTTACGTTATATCCCAGATTCACCTTAACTATTATCCCAGCTTTTGTCCTCAGGGCCATCGTCTTTAGACCACGGTTGATTCCACGCTGTGCCGGTCCTACCTCACTCATTCTTCTTACGGCCAACATCTCACATACCACCCCACCGCTTTCGTCGCTCGAACTACCCAACCTACCTACTCGGCTATAAATCTCGTACGAACTATCTTCTCCGGGGAGCTCTGCTGTAAGTCTGCCCTTCTCATTCAGTATGGAGATTCACCAGTGCAGTGGAAGCTCACTCCTGCGCCAGGGGCGCAAGCCCAACCCTTGTGGCGCCCGTTTCAAGGGCTATCTATGCTCGACCCTTTGTATGGTGGAAAGGTGTAGGGCAGGATACTCCTTGGGCGAACGAATCGACCCGATGCCGTAAGTCATCGGCTCAAGGTCCGTGATTGACCTTAGAGGTCCCAAAGATCGTTATGCTGGGTGCTCCGACCATGTTTCCCCCCCTAAGTTGCTAGAAGCCAATAATATGTCTTCGAAGAGCGCATTGTGCAATTGATATCATGCTGACGCGGTGGTGATTTGCTCAAGATATCATATCACGATTGATCACGCTACCACGGCTCACGGTTCCGAGCACTCGTCACTATCAGACGGGGAAGATTCTTCGGGCGTGCAGGTCTCGCCATCCTCTGCCGCCGGTAGTCAGGAATACCCGGACTCGCTGGTAGAAAACGACTATTTGGTCGTCTACACCGACGACCCCGACGAGATCGGACCCTCTGACTCGGCGTCGAGACCCCGAACGTCGAATCACAATCGCCCGGTCGTTGAAGTACCTCAGCCGGATATTCGGCGACCTCCACCTCGTCGTCACACCACGCAGGATCGCGGAACCCATCACGCTCCACCTAGAGCGCCTCGGCATCACGCGCCGACCTCAACTGGAAGTGTGGACCCCTCAGAAGATTATCCGGGCTATGCCCGCGGCCCGCCGCCTCCTCATGCACGGTCTTATGCCCATTGGGGCCATGTAGCCGTTGCCCCACCACCTAATTTTTCTCCAAGCTTCTCGTCGGGTCCTTCATACCCATCCTTTCATCCCAGCAATAGCGTCGTACCGGCGGGGCAACAGCTGGTCCCTTTCGCGAATCAAGGGCAGCCATACGGCTACCCTCATCCGTTCTCGCCATTGCCAGGTGCGGGCGCTCATGGATACTTCCCACCTGTCGCGACGGGGCCACCACACATGGGCAACCCGCTGTCTCCGCATGGTGGAACACCTTACAGTGGCCAGGAGATGATGTCGTACGGTCCCGGACCTGGTTACTTTCCCAGTTACCCACAGCCACTACCTATCCATTCGGTCATGGCTCCGCCCGCGGCACTCTACAATCCATATGCCGCCGTCCATCCGCCGCCACCTGCAAAGAGCCCCCCTCCTCCACCCCCAGCCGATACGTCTAAGGATGATGAAAAATTTGCGCGCTTGGAAAAGATTCTGATGGAGCAGAAGGCGGAGCAGGAAGCGCGAGATGCAGCACTCAAGAAAGCTGCTGAAGAGAAAGCGGCTAAGGACGAAGCTGACAAGAAGGCCGCGGATGAAGCCGCGGCCCGAGCAGCGGCCGCGGCCAAAGAGGCAGCCGATCGGAAAGCCGCCGAGGATGCTGCCAAGGCCAAAGCCGATGCAGAAGTCGCCGCCGCAACCAAGGCCACGGCGGACGCCGAAGCGTCCGCCGCCAAAGCGAAGGCTGATGCCGAAGAGGCCACTGCGAAGGCAAAAGCCGAAGCCGAAGAGAGTGCCGCGAAGGCAAAAGCCGCCGCCGAAGAAGCGATCGCCAAGGCAAAGGCGGAAGGCGACGAAGCGCTTGCCAAAGCCAAGGCCGATGCAGAAGCTGCTGCAGCCGCCGCCGCCGCCGCCGCCGCTAAGCCTCCCCCGGAGAAGAAGAAGCCGTTGAAGTTCAAGGATGCCGTTGGGCGTAAATTTAGCTTTCCCTTTCATCTTTGTAGCACCTGGAATGTGAGTAAACGGCCAAGTGTATGCTCATGTGCTCTACACGGTTCCTTGCTAATAGATTCGACCGGGCACTAGGGTATGGAAGAGCTTATCAAGCAAGCGTTTCTTCATGTTGAGATCATCGGTCCGCACGTAGCTGAAGGGCATTACGATCTCGTTGGCCCGAATGGGGAGATCATCCTACCTCAGGTATGGGAGACTATGGTGGAGCCTGACTGGACCATTACGATGCACATGTGGCCCATGCCTGAGCCGCCTAAGCCTCCCGATCCGGCTCCAACAGCACCAGCAGCGGCAGCACCCGCGGCAGCTGCAGCAGCAGCCGATGGGACCCCTCAGATCGTAATCGTTGAACCTAAAAAGGAAGGAGCACCAGGTGCGCCACCCCCTCCTCCTCCTCCACCCGCGCCGCCTGCGAACGGCGCCGCGCCTCCGCCTCCGACTTCCGATGGCGCAATTGTGGTCGTCCCTGACCCTCGGCTAGGGAAGAAGAAAGTTTCCCCGCTGCTAGCCTGGACGGCTGGCCGATCTCGTCAATCGAAGTCGGGAAAAGTGCAAAAGAAAACCTGAAGATGCTGCCAAACACGACCTTGTGTGTCGTGTAACGTGAGACTTTATCGTTGGACCGTTGAAGAACATATGGGAGATTCGGAAGGATACAGTTGAGGTGCGATGTACCGCACGTTGGATATGGGTTGCCTCCAGAGACTGGGCGAGACAGATCTTTTGATCTTGCGCAATCTTCAACCCATATCGCCACACTACTGTGGCGTACGCTGCATTTCCCGAAGCTTGCTACTTTGGCCTCTAACTGAATCTATCTTGTCTCTCACATGTACCTTTTCGTCCGTCAGTGTTGTTGATCTCTCATTGGGAGCTACTTCTCGGAGGGTTCTCACCCGACACTATCGGGTCCTTTTTAGTGCCTCAACATGGTGCGGTGGGAGGTGCGGTGGGAGTCGTGGTGGTCTTTTCTTCTGTTTACTCTCCTTTGCCTCGGTCCTGGGGTTGTTCCAGGCCATTGCTATGGACTAGAGTTCCGCTACTCGAGATGAACCCACAGCTTATTCAGTTTCCTGAGGTGTGCATCACGGAGAACGCGGTTCGATAAGCTCAATACCTTGGCATTGCATGGGCGAGGGGCGTGCGTTGTGACGGTCTCTGATGTTAAAGATAGTTGTTGACTGCTTTGGCGTGGTCTATGGCGTGGTTCAAATACCCTCAACCGCATGCATGAGCTATGGTAACTGCGCACAACGGCACCTTTTGCCTGTTTTTAAAGTTTGCGAACATGACTGTTGCATGTTCGAATTTAGCACTACAGTCGCATACGATGTGAGGATGATACATCGGTGCTCTATTGGTCCAGAATCACTCTGCTTCGAGCGGAGGAAGCCACTCCTTACAGCCCTGCCAGCGCCAGGAGGAGGGCAATCTTCAAGAATATCATCATACACTCGACCCACCCACCAACAGCATCACTCCTGTGCTAGCATGCTGTTTTTCATTCAAGAGGGAACCCAGTACCGCCCGCGGATGTGCTTTCATCAATGCTCCCAGTTCCATAATCCACCAGCATCCAATCTTAAATTTTCTTTTGCGCGCATGATCATGCCCCTTAACCGATAAAGTCTTTCGTACGCGTCAAGTCTTAAGCAGATAGATCGTTGTGCTCGCTACATATTGACAACCGAAAAATCGAGAGATATTCGAAGCTCCGCGGGAATATCAGTAGTGTGGCGTCGAAATATCATACGCAGCAATGAGGCGATGCGGTGCTTCCACCTCAGCTACAACTAATTCGCCACAGCCATGTCCAACGCCTCTTGTGTCATCGATACGCAATTTGGCTAGACATCATAGCATTGAGTATCCTACATGTTTGGAATAGACGCCTGAACCTGCCTCACGCGACCACTTGACTGCCGCCGCATTCTCAGGCGGGTATGAAGCGAGATACCTCAGAGATGTCCATCTATTTATTGTGGTCGGAGTGGCTTCCATGAATACATTCTACCCTCCTGAGTATCATTCTCATCCATCAGATTTGTCGTTGGTCCAATGCTCCCTTGTCTCCTCAGAGGCAATGCCGGAGCATCGTTAACGTAGCTCTCCCAAGGTTCCTTGACGTCAATTGCTTGCGCCGAAGGCGCAACCGGTGCGGTCAACACACCCCGCTGAATCGCAGGTTGCTGTCGTTGAGGCGGGTCAGTAACGATACCGAGATTACCATTAGAAAATTCGTGGGCGGATGCAGGCGAAATTGGAGACTGCACAGGTTGTCCTTTCTGTAAAGGCATGTCATGTACTGCCCTAGGTTTAGAAGGGGCGCTGCTCTTGGAGCTAAGTGGCGCTGGTTTGCGAGGGATGGATGGAGCTCTGCTGCGGGTTTTTTCACGAGCTGACTGATGCGACAGTTTCTCATCCGAGGACGGCACCACCAGGCAATAGGCACCTCTTGTTGTGTCTTCACCGGGAGTGCTTGCATCTATGTCTCTTCTCAAGTGAAGTGCATTGTTCAAATATAAGAGACTTGGTGGGGAGCCGTCTTGAGCTCTTTTGCCACGATCTGAAGCCGTCGGCATACGTCTTTGTTCTCGCGATCCCGGATCTGCAGGCTTCTTCAGCCAGACGGGTTTAGTCGTAGGAGTAAACGGATTGGATTGACGCTGTGGGTTTAGAATATAGTCGTACCCAGGCACTTTGACAGTTGCTCGAGCTGGGAGCCCTACTGCAAATTAGCCATATCGATAAGGAGAATCTAGAAAAACAACACACCCTTATCTAACCACCACTTTCGGCGGTCTGTACTGGCCGGGGGAAGACCTGGGGCGATGGACTCATAACCATTGATTTCATCATCGTCAGAACCACCCACCTCAGCGCTGGCTCTAGTATTGCCCACTTCTGAGCGACGCCTCTCGTATAATTCACGGCTCACCTGCTCCTTCAACGCCTCGTCCACTACAAGGACTTGACACTGAAACGTCGCATATACGGGTCGATGGTCGGAGAAGCGGAGAGGAGCAGTGTTGTAGCTGATTTGACGCAACTTTTCTCCTCTATAGAGAACGCGATCGCACCAAGCTGGAATTCTGGCTTTCTCACTGGCTACCGTCAGCTTAATACATCTATAGATTGGAATGCCCAAGGTTACTAACGACGTGTCGTAGTCATCGGTTCCATTGTCATATTTGTACGTCGGCTTGAACGTGATCTTAGCCTCAGAGTAGAAGGGGAAGGCTAAGCCAAAACGCATTTGCAAGTTGAGCTGATGAATATTAGCTCGCACTGCATCTCCTTCATAAAGCATCAAGGCTTCTCTACTTGATCATTTTCGTATAACGTATCGAGGTCCTTTGACTGTACCAATTGTCGAACTTTGTCGGCCCCGAGGCCTATTCTATAATTAAAATCCCCTAGCCAAATCACGGTGTCGTGATCGTCGATGGACCTGTTCCGCTGGAACCGAAGTCCATGGCTGATTGTTCGGTAATCCCTGTTCCTCTCCTCGTAGTTGGCGAAACCAGCCGCAAGATGGGCGGTCACGAAACACATGCTGGTGTTGGCAAACTCCATACGAATTGCCGCCGCGCCTTTGTTGCCTGCCATTCCTGACAATCCTGTCTGTGCTGGGCGTCAGTATAAGGGATAAGCGCAATTCCACCAAAATGTGAATGCTCCTACCTTTTTAACACTGCCTTCAACATCTTTGATGTTCCCAAGAACGCCTGTCTTTACAAAAAGAAGGAGAGCAGCCCCGACGAGCTGTCCACTGCGTAGAAGCACGTACTCTTCCGTTCTCAATCTCCTCGCATTCTCGTTAAGAGTTTTCTTCACCGCGTGCTCCCATGTCTGGCGCCTTGCTGGATCTGTCGACATTATCTGCTGGGGACTCAACTCGACTATCTCCTGAAAGCCAATCGCCATTATGTCAGGTTGCCCTTGCATTGATATCGTTTCGGGGCACAACCAAGCGAAGAGTTCCTCGGTGATCCCATGTTCCTTTCCGTTGAGATTGAATGTGCCAACCCAGATCTGGATTGACTTCGATGATGAGAACTCAGAGCTTCTGCAGAACGATAAGTACAGATGCAGAAAGCAATGCTCAATACTTACCGTTTGGTCAGCTCGCTTGCCACATAGTCATGAATTGGATCAAACAAGTGGACGGGCGTCTGACCCACCAATCTACCCTTTAAGGACGGAGTCAGGAAAGAGTTCGAGTCCAGCAGTGGTGAAGACCTACTAGTAAGACATCGATGGTGTTTTGCCTGCCTTTGTCGGCGAAGTTATTGATGTACATCCGCGCTGCACTTTTTCGCACGTCCGCAAAAGCCCCCGCAAGGGACATCTTTCCATGTCTGGTGAAAGATGACTTGAGTGCGCCAGTGCCTGCGTAGATTTTGGAGAGAGACTGATAACCCGCATATCAGTTCATTCTCTCCTTGGCCATGCATGGGTTACCCTCATACGTCACCGTTGTCGGCCCAAACACTGGAGTGCCTCATCCAGAAGTCTGCTGAAGCACTCTCACCGCGATGAGCTAAGAAGGACTCGAATGCCATCTGGCTTATGATTGTTTGTATAAGATTTGTTCTGTCCAGGCAATCTAAACAGTTGGTACGAAAGATACCTAACACACAGTCAGCTTATCTGAATTGTCCTCCCGGCACTGGTACACACCATTTTGCTGAAGGACGACAACCGATCGTTGACTACTTTGACCTTCACCTAAGTCCAGGAGTTCCACATCGTCGTCAGCTAGTTCGGATAAGTAGTATGCAAATCCCTCCGCGAATGGCTCGATTGGAACTCTGATCATACTTGCGGCCTCATAGCCACCTGGACCTTTCGTTTCGGCATGGAAATCAAATTCGGTCTCCTTCAGAAGATGATAGTTTGACGAATTGCTCCTCTCTGTATCTCGATTAAGCGGACTGTGGCGTACGTGATACCGATACTGGTTCGCCAATTCAGCTTCTCCGGCTTTTGACTCGCTCAGTAAGTTCAACACATGGACGGTCCCATAAGTCATTTCCAACCGCTCAAAGTGTCTGTCGAAGGCCGGCTGCGTTGCCTCAGGGGATCTTGTGACCTGTATCTTTTGCTGACCTGGGAGAAGGCCCGGTGTTTGTTCCCAAAACACTGGAACTGACCCTCGGATTTGAGCATAAGAAAAGCATACACCAGAAGGACTGCTGAAGACCATCTCAGTCTCCACGAAATTTGCTACATTTCCCTCATCATCCAGTCCACGGGCGTTGAATCTGGTCCCCGCCCTCCGACATGAGAGACGGGACATCAAGGTTAACGAGGACGGGAGACCAGATTGACTTTGACGTAACGGTGAACCAGACGCTGGTATAGTAACCGTCAGAACAAAACCTCTTATGGCTGACATAAGTATGCGAGATGAATCAAGAGCTGCTCTTTCATGGACAGATAAGCGTGAACGGAACTTCGCAAGAAGACCAATCATGTATGAATTCCAGAGAAAGTCTTCATCAAGGTTTCCCACGTCAAACACAGGCGTAGCACTGGACCTACCAGGAGTCAATGTAAATTTCAAGCTAAGGCAGAGTACCGTACCCACCGATCTTGCAAACGTTTTGTAACGTCGAAATTGACACTATAATAGAACGTTCCACTGCTCAAGAGCTTCTTCAGAGCAAGGCAAGGATGCTCAAGTGCGGGTTCTCTGTGCTCGCGAGCATATGACTGCTCATGTCCATCTGATGAGAGATCATCAGTGGGGTACGGTTTGATCTCATCATGAAGAACGTCGTCGTAGTCCGCCCGGTTCAAGCAATCTGAGCTTCTTAGCATTATTTCAGCCATTGGGCCTGGTCCCACTCACAGAACTCTACGGATGAGATCCGTTGCACTGTCTCACCAGGTCGAATACTTGCAACCCGGGCAGCCGCACTGACAATACACAGAAAAACATCATCATTGATGGTTATCAGCCCCAGAGTTCCATGAACACCAGAAGGAGTCAAAGTCCGATAATCGTCCACCCTAATCGTATCCAAAGCTGCAAAGTCCACCATACATTGGGGAACAGCCGAAGAGATGCTTAGTCCCCTAGATTTGGGGTTGCGGCTCGACGCTGACTTTCCCAACAACGCTGCTTCAGTCGTGGCCGGACTGTGTCGCAGTACAAGCGCATGTGAGCTTGTCACCAGCGCGATTGACCGGTGAGGGCGGTCGCAAAGGAGGACACGAGTAGACATCCTTATGTAATTCCGTCGATGGCGATTGTCTTCCGCGACGACTCCATCTCTTTCACAGTCTACCAATTTCCATGAACATTTGACCTCCAGGCCTGTTTTTGAAGGTATAACGAACTTGATCCAAAACGACCAGACAGTCTCCCGTTCTGACACTGGTCAAGCCACAGCTCCTCTGTTCTGGAGGGACTTGTATGATATTCTTGCGCATTCTATAGAATCTATAAAATACTGTGTTCCTCAGGTACAGTGAGCGCTGACTCAACATTTTCATCGACTCTTGTTACATAAGACCACCTAACTTTGAAAGCTCGATTTAGTCTTCCGTACAGTACCTTACATATGTACCGAAACCAAGATAAGAAGCGAAGGGCATGAGTATGAAGAACAATTACCCTGTCATCGAGACTACGAGAGTATCAAGGTAGGCAGTGTTAGACTCTATAGCTACAGAGGGAGCTTCAGAACATTATGGGTCTCTCTGGTCCACGCAAGTAATTACGAAACCAAACTGCTACTCAGCGCCCCGCTTGTCGCTGATGGTAGTAGGCGGACAAAGATATCGCACGATCCCAACAATACGACTTGGACCCGGTCAGCGGACACTTTCGGACACAAGATCCTAACGTCTCAAGGCTGGAGTCCTGGGAACTTTCTCGGAGCAAAAGGTGCCTCTCATGCCGGACATTACACGGCTGCCAACATCTCACATATCCGAGTGGCCCTGAAGGATGATAACCTTGGGCTTGGTGCTAAGCGGGGGAGTGGGCAAGCGGAAACGCAATGCACGGGACTTGATGCTTTTCAGGGCTTGTTGGGACGACTTAACGGCAAGACAGATGGCGAGCTACAGAAGGAGCAAGAATCACGGGATGCATTGAAGCGAGCCATCTACATGGAAGGCCATTGGGACTCCGTTCGGTTCGTCAGTGGAGGCTTTTTGGTCGGTGCAAATTTACAAATCGCCGAAGATTCCGAGGCTGCAAATCTTCGAGTTGTCTCCAAATTGGGAGGGCCACAACAACCAACAGTACTGCTACCCTCACAGATTCAGCCAGAAGCACATGAACAGGATGCTACCAGGCACGGAGGCGCCGAATCCGCGCCACTTGCTGCGGGCGAGACGGTGAGCCGGAAGAAAAAGAGCAAGCCGTCGAGGTCGCACGGGAGAATGAACAATGTAAACAGTATGGAAGCAGAAGTCGCGCAAGGCAAAACCCAGCTTGGAAATTCAGTTTGTAATTTGAGCGACTCGACTGCCGCACTCTCCTCGTCGACACTTGAGAATGGTCCGACCTCGGGCGAGCACAATAATCAAAAGAAGGAAGCTAAGGCGGAGCCCAGTCGAGCGAAGAGCGAACGAAGAGCGATCAGGGATGCCAAGAGGAAGAGGAAGGTGGGACAGGAGGAATCTTTGACGACTATAACTTGCACCGATTCATCTAAACCAAGGGTTCTGGTGGAAGATGTCGCGAAAGCTTCGAATATAGCGGATCACAGCCAATTCGATAGCAGCAACATGGTATCCACAACGAGCTCTGCTACCATGTTTGCAGGTGGAAGGCATGCAGTCAGACGTAGATATATACAGCAGAAGAAGTTAGCAGTCGTCAACGTGCAGGCACTAAATGAGGTTTCTGCCCGTATGAACTGACTACTATGGTACATATCACTAAGTTGTTCTAGATCCTTATGGTTAAATCATGACCGCTTCCTGGCGATCTGCAATCCAAGCGGTGCCCGACCTGCTTGATCTGATCGAAAGCATCACTCTTGACCGACGACGCGTGCCTCTGTTCGGGGACGATGTGGCGACGCGGTGCGGCCCAGGCCCGGCTCTCCCAGAGGTTGATTCCGATTCCAGAACTTGGCTGAACGGTATGCGCGATGGACGTTTGGTGCAGGTAGAGTTGAGAGCTCGAGACCGAAATGTCCTTGGAACAGCACTTGAAATTCGTATGTCTGGATTTCGTCAACCTCCACGACCTTCAAGTGGCTGGTGTCTGCACGGCGGGGTTGAGGTTCGATTAATATATACGGTCTGAGCACCATTTTCACTTGGAGACTCTAGGAAACTCTAGTTACCAAGCTCGGTGTGGACTCTACCTAGTCGGTTTTCAAGAAGCTCGAAAACCCCATAGGGCTGTGCTTATAGCTAACCAGGCACATAAGAGAAACATACCTCAAGGTGCCTACTTCAGCCGGCTTCCCTGATGCTGCGAATGGCCCCGAAAACCATTTAGCCGCTCACGATGCCTGTGAACTACACTGTAGTTCACAGGCGCAAAGTAAAGCCGTTGTGTATGCATGAGGTGATGTCAATGTGTTCTTTGTTGACGGCCAGCAGTTCTTATTTGACATCTGGACTGAGCTTATCTAGGTCCTGCATTCCATGTATCGCGTTCAGGAAAACCTGCTTCCCAGCATGCGATGAACTTCTCACATAAGCGTTCTGTCTTGATGAAGTATGTCCCTCCTCGGACGAGAGCTATCAAAGGGTTATAATTCTAGTAATCTTACAGCCAGCAACTTGAGTCTGACAAGTCTGGCAAGCCGAATCCTGGCTTGGCAACTATCGCAAATGAAGTATCGGTTTTATCGCAGAATCTGTCACAATATCAATGGCCCGATGATGCATTGAATTAGACAGCTGTCATTGACAGGTTTTGTTTGGTCTCAGGGACTGGGGTCACCCGATAAAAGAGTTGATATTGACCAGTGGGTGCGATAGAGTGTATAAGAGAAGACAAGTCTGAATCTACAATAATGGCTGGAATCCTAAGCATGCTTCAGGAAGAAGACCACGATCCCTAGGATGCCCTAAGTGTGTGGGCTTGTAACTTATGAGAGAATGTTGGGATTAAATTCTCGCACAGGCCACTGGCGATGGTAAGAGGTAAGGTACCTAAGGTAAGGTACTTGTACTGTGCCTTAAGGTACCTTACCTTAGGTACCTAGGTACCTCAGGAGGGTAATCTAACGAAGGAAGCCTTTAGGGTTGTTCGGCGAGTTGCTATAAGGTACATACCAGCGTCAACCGTACAATACAAGTAGCTTCGGTATGCGTACAGCAGCCGCACAGTACTGCGGACAAGTGCGCCTACTGTCCTGTTTACAAATCTCCTCCCCCAACCACACCTCAACCTCCAAAGAGCAAGCTTGGCACATTCAGTGGATCTGAATTACCATGACCAAATACGTCTTTAATGCGCTCCCACTGCCTTCATGATTGCTCATTCGAGGCGGCATCGATTTGCAAGAGCGCTCTGTCTGGCAATCGCTGGGCTGTCGTTCCTCCTCTTCCTCCGGGCCTTGGTCGTTCAGGGACCGTGGCTTTCGTTAAGGACATTCGACAATGTTCCGGCGAAGACCCGGGAGAATGCGCTCGTGGTTGCGAGCTTGAAAGACGATGACATCTCGTGGTTGCACACGATCCTGCCGGAGTGGGAAAAGAACATCTATGTCGCGAATAAGGCCGATGCGACCTTGACCGTACCGAAAAACAAGGGCAGAGAATCAATGGTCTATCTCAGGTGGGTAATTCCCTGGTCTGAGAGGGGACCGTGATTGATTCGAGGCAACCCGGACAGCTTCATTATCGACAACTACGATCGTCTCCCACACGTTACCGTTTTTATGCATAGTCTGCGATATCAATGGCATAACGATGATCCCTTATATGGTAAGCTCATCTACTGTCGTTTAGCAAGGAAGGGACCCGGGCCTAAGCAAGCCCTACAGATGGAATCCCGGTTCTTCAGAACCTCCAGCTGCCGCATGTAGTGAGAGAGGGCTACGTCAATCTTCGTTGCGCATGGACTCTAGGCTGTCCTGCCGAAATCAAACCAACCACTTACGGGCCTGACGGTCCTATCGCCGAGAAACATTTCGAAGGCGGGTTCAAGGAGCTGTTCCCTTATACTACGGTGCCGGAAGTCATCGGGGTTGGATGCTGTGCTCAGTTCGCAGTAACTCGGGAGAAGCTGCTCGAACGACCGATTGAGGATCACGAACGCTATAGGCGGTGGCTACTAAGTACGCCACTCGAGGATGAGATAAGCGGTAGGATAATGGAGTATTCTTGGCATAGTACGTTCCTACCTGGAATATATGGTAACATGAGATATCAGAACAGACGTCCACCATCTGCATTGATATCACGTCTCTGTGGGCCCTGAGACATTGGGAACGGGTTGAAAGAAACCAAGGTCACGTACTGACTATTTGAAACAGTGATCTTTGGCAAGGCCACCATACACTGCCCAGACGCTGGGACTTGTTATTGCATCACCTTTGGACTTTGCGACCTGAATTGTACCCAGACACAGTGTGAGGGAAGATACACACTCCCGCCTTACTCAGTAATGCCCGAAGGCTGGCCTGACAAGGGCTGGCCCTAAAAGATGCTCCTTTGATTGGAGAGGCATCATTATCATCTATATGGGAGGGAGATCCAGTATATACGTTGACATCGAGCGGAGTTGCGTTCCCCTAAGACGGCCAACATGGCGCGATCCTGGCCACTTATCTGAGATCTGGAGAACGATCTGGAGACGGTCTGAATTACTCTGGGTTCAAGGTCAGAAAATGGACGTTAGGAGAACTTCCTTTTCTGACATTGGACAAAGCGATCATCGCCGTTTGTCGACGCTCTGCTGGCCCAAAATCCCAAAGTGGGTGGACAAGAGGTGAACAATCATGTACAGCACAAGCCGACGCTTCTGTGGAAGGAACATGGTGAAAGCTTCCTGGTTGTCTAGCCCTCGCTGTTTCATCGCTACTAGACATCGAACTCATTTAACTTACTGTACACTTGTATGTCCGCACATTAAACTGTTAATTACTGTATCACGGCATAGTAGTACTCTACCAAAGTAAGGTAGATCTTTCAGAGCTCTGACGTACCGAATCCGTTCTTCCAACCAAATGAATTAAGCGAGCCCAAATGTGGTGTGGTTGCCGCTTATGGCTCTGCCGCGACATCTGTCTTGTAGCCTCGGCCGTAACGTTAGGTACTTGGAGAACCCCTCCAAAATCACCGTAGCGTGTGCCCCACGTATGTACTGTAGGTAAGGTACCTAGGTAAGGTACCTTACCTAGCGTACCTACCTACCTTAGCTATGCAACGTACCGATTATCTTGACATGTGAATACTAGGATTTAACTTTGATTGACTTCAATCCTTCCGTAAGTACCGAGTACCTATATCTCAATAGAACCTCAATCTAAGAAGGTTCAAAAGCTGCGACAGTGGGTTCCTCGCTACAGCATCACCTGCGGGTGTCGTTGAGCTATTTCACGGCCATGACAGTCTTTGTTGTTTCTCTGTGAGTCAGGTTACTTGTCCGGGGCGCTCTGGATGGGTCACTTCCCTGTCTGGTCGCCAGCAAGGTCCTTTTCGACTGATCCTTGGCGGTATCGGTAGCTTCCTACCCTATACCATTAATTTTGTGGTGCCTACGCCTGCACGCCAGCACAGTCCGGACCGTCCTACGAGTGGTAGCGCAGCCGCCAACGGCAAAGGAGAGTCTCTAAGCCTCTTCAAACAATCTGGCGCCCGGGAAGGTGCACAGGCGAATCCGCCGGCAGCGCCAGCGGCAATTACAGACCATGAAGAATTCTTCAACCCTCCAGCGGCGTCGTCTGGACCACCTCCGCCACGGGACGCGTTGACTGATCCACACGCGCCAGAATGGGGCAGTGGGGGCAACTTCAAGCAGCCTCGTTCGAGGGCGTTGTCACCGCCACCGGCATCCATCTTGAAGCATGCAAAGGGTTACGGGAGACACACTCACAACTCGGGTACGAAGGGTGGGAAGTTCGAGATGATGGCGGCGGTCCAAAACCCCAGCGGTGACGACATGTTCGCCGGTGTACCATGGACGGTTGAACAGGCAGACCAGAGCAACGGTGGCCTCCAGAAGGCCGTGAACGCTGCCTGCAAAGCTGGTACACTCAAGGAGAAGACGTGGGTGAGTGCAACCTAACGGTTGTGGTCGATTGATAGTGATGATCTACCTAGGTGGGTACACTGGGTATGCCGGTCGATGCCTTGGCAGACTTTCAGAGAGCCGACATCGACGATAAGCTGGCTAACGAATACGAGTGCTTGACGGTGTTTGTGAGCGATAGCGATTTCGATGGCCATTACGGTCATTACTGCAAAACGATTCTGTGGCCAGTGTTTCACTACCAGATTCCTGATAACCCAAAAAGCAAAGCGTATGAAGATCACTCATGGAAATATTACGCGAAAATCAACCAAGCCTTTGCCGACAAAATTGTCAAGAATTGGAAACGAGGTGACGTGGTCTGGATCCACGACTACCATCTGCTCTTGGTCCCGTCTATGGTCCGTAAACGACTTCCCGAAGCTCAGATCGGGTTCTTTCTCCATGTCGCTTTCCCCTCGTCCGAAGTGTTTCGATGTTTAGCTGTGCGCAAAGAGCTCCTGGAGGGAATGCTGGGTGCGGATCTCATTGGCTTTCAGACAGAGGAATACTGTCATCATTTTCTACAGACTTGCAGTCGCCTGCTGTGCGTAGAAGCAACCAACAGTGGGGTGCAACTGGAGGATCGTTTCGTAAACGTCTCGACCTTCCCGATCGGCATTGATCCCGTCTCTCTGAATATCCCACGGGCAGGTGAAACAGTCGCTCGGTGGCTTCAGGTCATCCAAGAACGCTATCGTGGGAAACGTCTCATAGTAGCTCGGGACAAGCTGGATCATGTCAGGGGTGTACGACAGAAACTGCTCGCATACGAACTCTTCCTGAACAAATACCCAGAATGGAGCGAGGAGGTAAGATACTCTGCATCTTCCCTGTTGAAGTCGAGCCTAATCAAGTGCCCGACCCCTTGGCTCAGGTCGTATTGATACAAGTAGCAACGCCTACAACCGAAGAAGCTGAGCTGGATGCAGCGGTCTCCGAAATCGTCACTAGAGTCAACTCCGTCCACTCGACCCTGGCGCATCAACCATTGGTGTTTTTGAAACAGGATATCAGTTTCGAACAGTACCTTGCCCTCATGACTATAGCGGATGCCCTGATGATCACAAGTTTGCGGGAGGGGATGAATCTCACTAGTCACGAGTTTCTGTACTGCCAGGATGGGAAGTTTACCAAGAATAAGCATGGATCGCTGATTCTTAGTGAGTTCACTGGGAGCGCCTCGATCTTCAAGGGCAACGAATTGTCTGTGAATCCGTGGGACTACCGGAAGTGTGCAGAGGCCATCAAAGTTGCACTGGAGATGGACGCCGAGGAGCGTGAACAGAGGTGGCTCAAGCTCAACGAGTCTGTCATGCGGCATACCGCGGCACACTGGCTCGCCACATTTATGGACCACTTGGGCAAAGTGTGGAGTGAACATGCACTTCACAACACAATTTCCATTCCGCGACTGTCGATCAGTAAACTCAGCGAACAGTACAAGGCAGCGGATCGGCGTCTGTTCATCCTTGACTACGAAGGAACACTGGCATCATACGGATCACCGACTAGCATCATTCTCACAAGCCCAGAACGTACATTGGCTGTATTGAGCGATCTCCTGTATGATGGGAAGAATATTATATACGTGATGAGCGACAGGAAACCAGAAGAGCTAGACCGCTTGTTCGGTTGCGTACCGAATCTGGGTCTCATCGCCGAGAATGGCTGCTTTTTGAAGGAGTTTGGCACGAGCAACTGGATCGAGTTGGCAGACGGAGGAGAGATGAGTACCTGGAAGCAAAGCGTGATCGGCATTCTCAACTATCATCGGGAACGTATCGAGGGCAGCTGGATCGAGGAGCGTCACTGCTCGCTGATTCTCAACTATGGCAAAGCCGAAGATCCCCAGAGTGCGGCGAGGCAGGCTGGAGACTGCACGAATGAAATCTACGATGCATGTCACAGTCAACGTATCCGCGCCGTCCCGAGCGAGGCAGCGATCCTGGTTGAACCCATCGACTTGAGCAAAGAGACGGCCGCCAAGCTGATATTCGACCGGCTCAAGCACAAAAGCGAAGAGGAGGGCGCAACGATGCCGGACTTCTTGATGGTTGCAGGAGACGCCCGGGAAGACGAGGTTGTATTCAGATGGGCCAACAAGCTCGGCGAGGCCAAGGTCATTCGAGATGTCACCACGGTCAGTGTCGGTTCGAGGAACACGGAGGCATCCGCGACCCTGACGCAAGGCGTGACTGGTACGTATCCACCCAAGATCATGAACCTCGACCTTTCAAGCTGAAGTGGTTGCACTAGGTGTTCTATCGGCGCTGCAGAAGCTTGCATCACTTTCCTGATTGGTGCTACGCGGCTGCAGCAATGCCTGTTTTCTTTTCTTTTCTTTTCATTTCTTCTTCTTCTTCTTCATTGACTCGCTGCATTGAGTACTGTACCTGTGCCTTGGGTTTGCTATGGGTCTACGTCGCCGCTTGCCATTTTTTCCTTGTGTGCAAGCAGCGTGGTGTGGAGGTGTTGGCGTTGAAGCAGCAGGCTTTCATGAGGATTATGGTGCAGTTGCAATCACCGCATGAGCGCCATCAGTCACCTGCAAACAACTCGGTATGCCTGTAGCAGCGAGCTTGATGGCAAAAGAAGCCGCACAATGAGGGGGAATCAGATACCTTGTTGTTGATGGTAACTCTTGCAATGGCTTTCGGCTGTGGCGGCTGGTCTTTAGTTTGCCCCAACGCATAACGTTACCTAGAGTTAGAGTTGCTCCCAGTGAGGAAAATACCAGAATGACTTAATCTTATCATTCAGGTAGTAACTTACTTGAAATTTCGTTTTACCTCGAGTACTCCGTAGGTACGGAGTACGGCTATGTCGATCATCGTTTGAGCGCAGCGCATTGGCACATACTGTAGGTAATTCGTACGGTAGCCCGGTAAGGTAAGTGTAAGGTATCCTGACTGATCCGTAAGGTACCCGTACCTTACGGTACGGAGATGGTATTGGTAAGGTATAATACAGCCTGGCACCCCTGACCCTGCTGACTGAGGCTGGTGGAAAGGGTGTTTGGTGGATCTCATAGGCTAGGATGGTCAAGCCGAGAAATGTTTGTAAGTTACTTGGTAAGTTACAGAAGCCAGGATGGCAGCCTTCTTGACTGGGGCAGTTTCACAAGGATACCTTAGCCCTGCGCCACATGGAAGCCTGTTGCGCCTCCTCTCCCCCTCTTCTGGATACATGAAGTGGTAAGTTACAGAAGCCTAGGTACCTAAGGTAGGTACCTCTTAATGTACGAAGGTACGTCACCCACATCCCACCTCCCCTCCGGCTTGTTTGCCAAGACTTCTTTTCTTCTCAACCGAGGCCTGAGAGGGAGAGAATACGGGAAGGCTGGGCACCTTGCTTGGTTAAGTTACCTTTTTATCTTACCTTTACTTACGAGTGGCTCACAGTATATTTGAATCCAAATACCTCGTAACGTAGGTAATTAATATCCATCTTACTCTCAGGTACAGAATGAGTACGAGTATCTCCTCCCTGGTATGAGTCCCTGTGGAGAAGGTGGAAGAGCGTCTAAGCTGCAAATTCACGTAGGGAGGTAAGGTACCTTAGTCATAATATAATACCTTGTGTGACATTAACTTACCCTATTTATCTTACCTCACCTACGATACTCTCCTTGGTCGTTCTCATCCCTAGGTACCTACCCTTTTGCTTACCTTACCTTACACGTACTCTTCGTAAAGACAGGTACGACTGGAAGGTACTTAAAGAACCTGGTAGTTTACCAGAACCTGCAGCGCCAGCCACAGCCACAATCGAAGGGTGAAGGTACCTTAGGGTCAATCCACAATCAGCTCCACCAACTACCTTACCTTACTATACTCCTACTACACTTCTCAACGCCCGCGCAAATAGCTGAGTACCTACTCTTACTCTTGACCTACATACCGGCGCTTTGCGTTGAGTCGAGCTGAAGTAGCTTCGGCGACAGCGACAGCCGATAGTCTCCCTCCGATTCTTGTCTCACAACTTCTCGCCATCTCAGGCCATCGTTGACCGTCATTGTGGCCGACCCTGCTGTGTTGGAGGACCGAAGACGTTAATATTCGCGAGTCCGGTACTGATACTCAACACTGACGCTTTTGCGACACTCTCATCGGCGCGACCAAAAACTGACAACTTCGTGACACAGGCGCCTTCGTCGTCGCATTCGTGCGCCCTCCTGGTCACTTGTATATTATATCTTCCGTCGTTCGGAGGGGTGACGGGGAACAGACAATAGTTTTTGCGGAGTCGAACTGCTTTCCCAGTTTTTTGGACCAGTACACGGCGGGTCCAAGTTTTGATTTCAACATCGTCTTTCCGCTCCACCCGGCCATGTTATCCTCAAACGACTTCAGTATACCTTACATCTTGTCTACTCCGCAGTAATCAATTCGGTCTCGAGAATCCCTGAGCGGCATCGGTCGCGTATACTAGCATCCTACTAGCCACCGAAACTTCTTCTCCAGAGGTATGTACTAGGCGGAGCGTCGTACCGGCATCTTGAATGGGCTCTGTTGCCAACGTTTGGCTACTGGTGCCATTGACGGCCAACCAGAAATACTCTCGCCCCGTGCCCTTCCTTCCCAGAACTGACCGGCTGACATCCCAGTGTAATCGAGGCAACCATTCGCGGCTAAGACTGAACACCAATTCCATCACGTCCCTTCAATTATTTACATACGCACGCCAAGCTACGCGGCTTCATGGCAGATTCTCTATCTACAATTATTGCACCCGAAATCCCAGGAGGCCCGCAATCGGCAAACACCACCTTACCTACAACACCGACATCGATTGTGTCACCATCAAACCTACCGCTTGCAGCCGACTCCAGACATCCGACATACTTGAAGCCTACGAGTATCGACAACTCGGGTGCATCTCCGGACCTCCCTCATCTGGCCTCGATCGCAACAGCCGGTCTGATAACATCCCCTGCGCCGCGCTCGCCTAAATTGGGTGTTCCTCCACGATACTCTCCTCGTTACTCTCCTCGATATCCTCCGCAGCCGCTTACTGGGGTGGCTGCCATGGCAGATGAGAGGCGGCTGCGCGAAGAAACCGAGAGACTACAGGCTAGGCAGCAGAGTCCCAATCCGGTTCAAGCTGCGTTGGGTGCTCTGATCGGGGGTGCGGATAAAGGTATGAGCAGGCCTCAAGATGCGCCGTCCGCGACCAACACGATGAGCGAGCCGATGGCGGCCGTGGCCAGATCCATCAAGATACCCAAGGTGACGCAGGCAGAGACTCCTGCTCAAACTAGTCCCGTGAGCATGTCAAGCTTCGGAACCATAGAGAGTACGACCGCCCCAACCGCCTTGGCGGAGACTCCCATTGTCGTCAGCCCACGCTCAATCGGTGATTCGTTCGGTGTGGAAGATGGGACGCCGCGACAAAAGAACGGCTCGAGGCAGCCGGCGACAACGGAAGACTCGCACACGGCGAAAGCCCTCACCTTCCCTGGGCCTTTGATCAGCGCACAACTGGCCAATGACGCCCGTCGAGGCATGAGCCTTCCGCATTCCGGCCTGGGACAGAGTAGCCCCAGATCTTTATCCGCCAAAAAGCACAAATGTCCCTACTGCTCCACAGATTTCACCCGTCACCATAATCTCAAAAGTCACTTACTCACCCACAGCCATGAGAAGCCGTATGTCTGTCAGACCTGCCAGGCAAGGTTTCGCCGACTTCACGATCTCAAACGCCACACCAAGCTCCATACCGGCGAGAAGCCGCACATCTGTCCAAAGTGTGGCCGTCGCTTCGCCCGAGGAGATGCCTTGGCTCGGCACAACAAAGGCCAAGGCGGCTGTGCGGGTAGGCGATCCAGTCTCGGCAGTTATGGTGGAGACGACGACTTTGGGGACGAGTCACAAGGCGGGGGTGGGGGTGAAGATAGTATGGACGGGCTCATGTATACGGGAGATGCCGGCCAAGATGTCGATCACATGGATGACGACAGTGAGCTTGCGGACGAGAGGCGGAGACTGAGTTTACCCAGCATCAAAAAGCACGACGTGCCCGCCGAAGCTCGCAACAGCCAAGCGTCGTCGAGCCACACTACCTATCACTCCCGACAACCTAGCACTTACCCACCAGTTGCGGCTCGACAGCCCACCGGGGGTCTCTACCCACCCAATGTGACCCATGCCGGCGGGCAGTCCAGCATCTCCACTTCCCCGGCCACACCGACCAGTACATTCGACCGAATGGCAACCGGTGGCAGTGGCTCATCCGCCTTTCAGATCGGAGGGCAATCCCTCTTTTCTCAGGGCGGGATGACGGAGAGCCCCAAGCCGCTCTCTCCTGCGTGCGCGACCTCACATCAACTCGGACATCCAGACAGCAATATCCACCGAAACCGGTCTCCGAGTCTAACTCAACAGTTTCAGCAACACCATTATGGTCGAAGGACAAGCGCCCAGACTCCCCCGTCAATTGGGCTCCCTCCACCTATGTCAAGTGGGAATCCATCGAGCGCTCCTCAATTACCCTCACTCCCCGGCCTGACGCCCCCAGACCCCCGATTTACACTTCACAGCCAAGTCCCGGGGCCCGCTCCGCTACAGCACAGTGGACTTTCAGCGGGGCAGTCTGGCAAACATCAGACGACTGGTGGTGGCACCTCTTCGACTTTTCAGTCACAGTCCAACACCACCCACCCTGGAACTGCATCCACCGGCGGTAGCCATCTTAGCCATAGTCATTCTCCCCGTGGACAACCCAGTGGCGAAATGAGTGGCAACATTTTCGCCACCGGCACTGATGGACTTTGGGCCTACGTTCGGAGTTTGGAGGAGCGATTGAACAGGTTACAAGATGAAGTCACCTCTTTGAAAAGTCAATTGGCTGCGGCCCAGAATAGGTGATGGATCACCGGCTGGGCCCTAGTCACTCATGTCCATTTTATCGATATCGTGCACATGCTTCTATAACCGTACATTTGTACTATACCTATTCGGAGTTTCGAGCGTGCATATAGCGGCATCTTTCGTTACAGCAAAAATTGGGGCGTCGACAGACTTCTGAGAAAAGCTTCAGTATACGAGAGAAACATTCGCCGGCAATAGGTTATATGGCTGTCATTTCATCTCTCTTTACCGGCGAAAGGGAGGTATAGACGTACGACTTATATCGTTCAAGGCGGGCGGGAGGGGATTTGGATCTACTATATAATCCTCCTTCACGCGATCTCTGAGCGGTGTTTTTTGTGTTACAAATGATTTTTGCCTGTACAACAGCCTGAAACTTGGGTTGCGCGTGGAGTTGTAATCACGAAAATATCAAGGATGACAGCAAAAGAGTATCCTCAAAGGCGTGCACTCTGTAACTAACGAGCTACCCAATCCTCGAAGATGCACCACCGGCTTAAGTCTTGATCGGAGATGTTGGAGGAAATCTGCACCAGCAGGCTAAGTAGAAAGAAGATGTTTTGATCTAACGGCACCCCTCCGGTTTACTGGATGTCGATTGCCGTGTACATTCCTCGTTCCCGACGTTATGCCAGGGAAATTTGCATTCCCCCTCGTGTTTATTTGAGTACCCTGATCGCGACCTTTCCATCGCCCGTCCTCATCTGGCGTCAGACTCTTTTTCCCAATATCTGGCCGCTTGCGAAATCGACCCCGAACCCTCGTTTGAGTGCAATGGCGGCACAAGCCAGACCCGCAATTTGGCCGCCTAAGCCAAGTCTCTATGACGAGGTCTCATGGGGGAATCTACCCAGTGTCGACGACTACCGTTTAGCTTATAGGGTGTGGTCGCCACCGAATGCGAACCTCGCGCCTGGGAGTGACACGTCCGATGACGATGACTCACCCAGTGTGCTGGTCCGCAACGTTTATGACCATATCGTACCGGATCGGTCCAAGGAGCTGTCGGACGAAATTGCCTTCGATCCCAATGCGCAGATGAACGTCGCCGCTGACGGCAACGGTGGGTTTCAGGGTTGGACCTACGAGCAGATCTTCCCCAATGCCCCTCCTCCACAAGCGCCTCTGGGGAAAGAAGACCTCGTCATCGATGGACATGGATACAAACACGAGAAGCCGAGGTATTGGAGAAGGGACAGACTGGTGCGAGCTCTCGAGGCGCGCGGCCTGCTCGCGACAGGCAACGTGGATGTGCTTAGGGATCGACTTTTCGACTATGAGCGGGTAAGGCAAGGTCAGCAACAGCCGTCAGAGGGTCTGTTGCCCAGGGCAAACCTTGAGGATTGGGGAATTCGACGGACGGGCCAATTCATCATGGAAATTGGACGTGAGAAAGAATTCTCTCCACTTGACATGTACACCTGGGCCATCCTCCTGTCACCTTATAATCCAGCCTACTGGACTTCTCGTGCTTACCTCTTCTACCAATTGGGCCACTTCGATCTCGCCCTTGGTGACGCTTACCGTGCGTTCTACCTCGTCGAGATTTTGCATAATGTCAACATCAGGACCGAGCAACCCGGCCTTTATCGGTGCGTGCTGGATGCCGTCGAGCAGCACATCGTTGCGACCGGTCGTTCGCGTGACGAAGAACCTGTCGCTACGATGAGGCGGCGGAACGGCATCAACGCGTTCGTGCCGGCCTTGCGCAGGACCTTTCACCACATCATTTCCTTGTCTCTGATCGCACTGGAGGCATGGGAGGACTATGAAGAAATGGACAGGCATCTGACGCTGAGGCTGATCCAAGCGGGTGCCCATTCGAAACCGTTCGCCGACCGTGCAGAATCAATGAAGATTTTCGTTGACAGGAAGAAGGAACAACGAGACAGGAGCCGAAACCTGTGGGACCACGAGAAGCGGCTGGGCAGCGTAGTTGCGCGTCGCTATCCTCAGGCCGCCAATGACGTCGACCGCACCGACGCCGGCTTCCTGGCAAAGCTGAATGACAACTTCATTGGTGGATCGCAGGGAGCGAACGATGATCGTCGACGTCTTCTTGTCCAAACGACAGGCCCTAGCTCGCTGGGCGTTACCGCTTCTGGAGAGATCAAGCCAGGGGTGTTGATCTATGCTGAAGAGCCGTCCGTGAGGGGTCATCTCTGGCGTGAATCTCGGCCAGAGAGCCGTTGTGAGAACTGCAAGCGGAGCTTGACTGAGGCTTTGAATCATCGGATTCTTCAAGATTGGCATGAACTCGACGAAGAGGCAAAACAGCAAAATCAACAGAGGTCTTGCTGTCAGTGTTGCGATGATGGTTATGGCAGCCGTGTTGCCCTCTTCTTCTGTCCTCCTCCTCCTCCTCGTACTGACGTACCGAACCCACCGGACGTAGTCGAAGAACCTGAGACCTGTATGGAGATTGCCCGCGCACTATTCCACAACAGAGTTTGCGGGAGGCAATGGCGATGGCTCCACCGTGCGATGCAACCACCACCAGGGAGGAACAGGGAAGCCGCCGTGAGCAACGGGAGACATGGCACCCTTCTCAGTCTACTCTTGCGCGAAGTGTTCGACATGACTCTGATCGCACGTCGGCAGCAGACAGCACCAAATGTTCTGGCGCATGAGATCGATGCCATGCTGCCACTTTGCGGTGGAGATGATGTGGCCGATGCGCCAGAGCAGCAGCGATTCCCGTTCGGGTACGCAGCGAACATCGTCGTCCCTTTTGACATCTTACTCGCTCTCGGGGTCAACATCTTCAGAGATCTGGACTTTGACACTTGGGTCATTCAGACAGTCCTCCGAAAATTGCAACTGAACGTGGTCCCCTGGGATCCCTCGCGGCGAGGCCCGTCCGACAAGATCGGGCCGGCAGTGGCAGCACGGGGCGAGACGGACGGGTCGCGCGCCAGTCTGGAGGATTTGTACATCCACACCGGGTTTTCGATGTTCAATCACGCTTGTTTGGACAGTGCCAACGCGATCTGGTCTTGGGATGGCGATCAGCCAGGTATACCGAACAGAATCCTAATCAGGGCCAACCGCCTCGTCAAATCCGGGGAGGAAATCAGGGTCCATTATTTTCCCAAGGGCGAGCTGCCTAAGAAGAAGCGGAAACTATTCGGACGCGAGTGCGACTGCGCAAAGTGTAGTTGATGAGTGAACTGGGGGAAGAGTTCACACCGACCGAGGATCTCATATACTTCATCGTTGAAGAGAGAGTAATAGTCATGAAGCTTCTTTTAAACGTCTATAGACTTCCTTTAAATCATTCCATCACCGATATCGTATGGAATCAGTTTTCAAAAACGTCCTTGCGCCCTAAGAAAGACTTGGCAAACCGTAAGACTGACTCAAACGAAGGGATGCGGTGAAGACGATGGATGGGTAACTTACATCCTCACCTAAGTAGGGATTGAATGAAAGCACAATGCTCAGTGTACTCGTATATGAGCACAACATACCTACCCTACTAACAATACGGTACCTCAAGTACCGGGGTGAGGTCTTGTCAGTTGCTGCTCTTCACTTTCTTCTGCATCAACCTCGTAGGCCTGGGTGATCTTATCAGGCTTGCGAAAGCCCCGATGCCGCCGCATATGTACTGCACACGCGACAGAGGGCACAGATGGCACAGATGTCCATGACTGCTGTAAGGTACAAAACCATCTTCAGCTGTGTACGCCGTTCTCCGTCAAGGGCAACGAAGTGAATTCAGTAAGTTAAGGCTATCTTGCAATCTTCAGATATGAGTAAAGGACAGATCTTGTGTCAAAACGTCATGCCTCGTTCTGTTACCTTAGTGGTTCAAAGCCCTACAGAGGTTTTGGGAACATGCGGAGTTTGCTAGGGCAAACAGTTTGCTACAGATAAAAGTTTTTTCTTTCATCAATTGAAGACCTTCTTATAGGGTCACATTTTCATAGAGTAGCTAAACACTTATGATTATATGTTCATTTCACTAATTACTTCTTCTATATTTGACAGATTATGAGCCTGAATGTGTATTGATATTCATTTATTCATTAAGTTATTTGTTTCTATTTGAAACAGTGAAAGAAAAACATCTTATTGTTGTTGTTATTTCATGAATGCTAGAAAGAGCTTTAAGAAGTAAAGTGAATTTGATATATAATGAGAAGTTATTCACATCAAATCATTATAAATTCATGAATAAAATAATCAAAAACAACTCTCACAATCATTTTAAAGTTAAATCTTTACATTAAAAACAACTTTATTGTCAATTTAGATGTTTTCATTATACAAAATGACTACAATGTCATATGATCTCACATTTTCAAAAGTTATGAAACTCAAGAGGTTGACAGACTATTCATCATGAAGAATGTTGATTAAATATAGTTTGATAAGTGCTGAATTATGAGATTTAATAGAAGAAAGTGATGTTAAACTCTTATTAAAGTCAGATGTTTTGAGTTAGTCAGTAATGATTGAAGAATTTATATCTAAAACAATAATAATTACATTGACAGTCTTAATTGATGTTACTTAAGCTGACTGAATTATACAGAACAACAAGATCATAATTATTATTGTTTTTATTGTTAATTTGAAGATTACTGTCATCATAGATGACATAAAAACAGCAAAAAAGATATAAAATCATTTTGTATATCTTTATCTATCTTATGAGTTTAATCTCAAATATATTCTATTCAACAATCTATATGTCTGTCAACTCAATCAATACTTCTCTGTTGATGCTTATGCTCTGAAGTATAAGACACTTTTATGAGAAATTGTGATCTTCAGTCTCATTATTGATGAAATTTTAAAGATCATTACTTTTCTATCAAATCTAGAATTCTTCTACTCTCAATGAGTAACAGTGAAATGCTTCAGAGCCTGTAATGTAATCTTATTTCTTAATGACTTAATTGTTAAATTAATTGATGAAGAGTATCTCAAAGAAAGAAATGAGAAGCTTGTTCTAATGAGTAAAAAGAGAAATTATAAAGATAAGAAAAAGAAGAATAAGAAGAGAAATGTTAATAAGAATAAGAATGAGAATGAGATGTACACTTACTGTAAGAAAGCAGTTCACTTTGAGAACAATTGCTGAAAGTTACACTCAGAAAAGATGTTTAAAGAGATAAAAAAGAAGCAAGAAACTAAAAAGAAAAAAGAAAAAGAAAAAGAAAAAGAAAAATTTTTAAGTTCTGAAGACAAGCAGTATAATGAGAATACAGTGATCTTGACTGTAATAGAGAACTATAGTCTTGTAATTAATAAGATGTCATAAATAACTGACTTCAGTACAACACAATATATGTGCTGTAATCTTTCTGCATTTAGCTTGATCAAAACATTCAATAATGAACTCTCTATAAGAGAAGTATCTGAAGTGATGTATACTTAAGAGATAAAAATGATCAACTTATAACTAAAGAATAGTGATGAAAAGTTTTAAAATATTATTCTAACAGATATTTATCTTATGTTTAATATGAGACTCAATCTCTTCTCAATTGAAATGATCAAAACAAAAGAAATATTGATTAAAATCAAGAACAAATTACTATGTCTAAAGAATAAAGTAAAGAGTACATTTAATCATACAGTACATAAAGACAAGCTATATTATCTTTAAACTTTAATAATGAGAAAATCTGTGAACAAAAATAAGACTATGTCAGTCATTAAAGATAATAAGATCTTAAGAACTATTTAACACTGATGTTTTGATTATATAGAGAATTTAAGTCTTAATAATGTATTAAAGAATCTTGAAATAGTGAGACTCAACTTATAAGAACTTATAAAAACATTATTACACTTGTATGATGTCTGCATAAGAACAAATCAAAAGAAAAAGATCTTAAGAAAATTACAAAACTGAGTTACAAAGATGATTAAACTAGTTTACATCAATGTTGTCAGTCTTATCATGCTGAAAGCATATGATGAGTTCTTGTAATATATAGTTTTCATGAATGATCTTATTTGCTGACAATATATTTGTAATATAAAAATGAAAGATTAGGCAAAAGATGAAATTGAACAGTTTCTTAATATGCTTTTTATTCAGATGAATCTACAAATTGTATGAGTACAACTTGATAATGAAAAGAAATTTAAAGATAAACTCATCATTAAATGATTATGAAGTCTCAGAATTATCTATGAAACAACAGTTCTTTATGAACTGAAGCAGAACAGAGTGATAGAAAAAAGTAATGAACTTTTAACAGCAAAAGTTAAAGTTATGATTTTAAATAATGAAGTCTTTAAAATTCTATGATTAAAGACTGTCAAAACAGTATGCTATCTTCTTAATTAACTCTCAATGTCAGCTTTTAAAAACAACAAGATCTCAATTCAGCTACTGTTTAAATCTTTTAATAAGAATAGATCAGCAGACCTCATTGATCTTAAACATTTTCAGTGTTTTAAATGCACAACATATGTACATATTTTAAAGAAGATCTGAACAACAAAAACTAAATTTGAATTCTAAAGCAATAAGAAGATTCTTATTGAATATAAAGAAAGAAATCAATATAGAGTATGACTTTCTGAAAAGAGAAAGATAGATTAAGTAATTAAAGCAAGAGATGTATAATTTAATGAAGATTCATCAATTTATAATGTTAAAGTTGCAGTCTCAATTTTTAGAGTCATCTGACTTTACATCATTAATGTAAAACAAAAAGATGTGCAGTTATCTTTTTTATTTTCTTCTTAACTCTCATCATTGTCATCATCTTCAAAGTATGTGTCATCATATTCTTTCATATTGATATCATCAAATCAGTTAAACAAAAGAAAGAAAAAGAAAGAAGATATTACAGATATTTCTTTCACAATTAACAGATCAGTATTAGCTGAGTCTTAATGCTTTAAAAGAGAAAGATAACTCTCTATAAAGCTAGAACTTAAAGCAATCATAATTTATCTGACTGTATTTAATGCAATTATTAATGTCATAAAAAAGAAAGAAGACTTTAAGAGTAAATCTTAGATATTTAAACAGATAATTATAAGTTACAAGTTGAAAGACTGAAAGAAAGCAATGAATAGTGAGTATAACTTGTTAATGATTAACTTTACATAAACTTTAAAGACATTGTTATTTAATTGATGAGTTTTAAGAAGCAAATAAATTTATTATTACAAAAGAAAACTTAATGACTCAATTCTACAGCATAAGGCTTGATGAGTAGTCAAAAAATTTGAATAATAATTTAAAATTGATTACAAAGAGATCTTTGCAATAGTTGTCAAATCAATGATTTATAAAGTCATCTTTATCATAGCTGCATTTTACAACTACAAATTGAAACAAATAAACATCAAAATGACTTTCTTACATAATGATTTGAAAGAAAAAGTCTATGTGATTTAACTTACTGAATATGAGAAAGAGAAAGACAAGATATATAAATTGAAGAAAGCTTTATATAAGTTAAAATAGTCATCTCATCTGTAATATAAGATGATACATTGCTTTCTTGTTGATCTCAGATACACACAGATTCATGTGAACAATAATATGTTTAGAAAGAGAATTTTAATCATTGCTGTTTATGTTAACAATATTCTTTTATATAAATTCAATAAGAATGAAATTCTAGATCTTAAGATCAAATTGAGTAATCATTTTAAAATGATTAACTGTGAAGCATGTAAGCATTACTTAGAAATGCTAATTACACAAAACAGAACTTTATGAATGCTTATTCTGTCTCAGAAAATCTATTTTATAAAAGTATTTAAAGACTTCAGTCTACAGAATATTAAGATAGTCACAACTTCAATGAAATTTGAGATCTATCTTACAAAGACTACTAAAACAGCTGAATCAAAGCTAATAACTTAATATTAGAAGATTATAGAATTTCTTATGTATACTATGACACAAACTTGACTCAACATTGCATATATGATGTCAACTCTTAGTCAGTTTGCACATAATCCTAATGATACACATTGAAAGACTCTAAAGTGAGTGTTTCAATATGTGTAAGAGATTTTAGATGTTGTTTTTGAGTACAAATTGAGTGATTAACTTGAATTGCTAGAGTATTCAAATTTAGACTAAGAGAAAGATCTTGAATCAAGAAGATTTACATCAGAGTATATATTTAAAATGATTAATGAATCAGTATTTTGAAGTTCAAAAAGGCAAAGAATCATTGTCTTATTCTCTTATAAAGTGAAATACATGATCTTAACAGAGACTACAAAGAAAGCAGTTTAAATGAAGAGATTACTTAAAGAGCTAGAGCTAAAGAAGTTTGAGACAGTCACAATTTAAATGAACAATCAGAGAGCTATTGCTTTGATCAAGAATCTTAAGTTTTATGTTAGAACAAAACACATTGACATATATCATCACTTCATAAGAGAAGTTGAATCTCACAGACTTATTTATCTTAATTACATTCTTATAAGTGACATGATCACTGACAGACTTACAAAGTCACTTTTAACACTGAAATTCATTCATTTTATCAATCTTATCAACTTAATCAATCACTAACAAAGGCTCTGTGATCTAGTGATAGAACAATTAAGATTTCAACATCTCAAAGACACTTGTTTAAATTGAGTCAGAGATGTTTTAATATTGTCTTATTGACTTTTAAAGTTAATGAGACACTATAAGATTTTGTTTTTTATCTCACCTCACTGTTGCTGAAACAACCTGAGAGAGTGTATCAAAACATCATGTCTTATTTCATTATCTTAGTGATTCAGAGCTCTACAGAGATTTTAGAAACATGCAGAGTTTGCTAGAATAAATAGTTTGCTATGAATAAAAGTTTTTTCTTTCACTAATTAAAGGTCTTCTTATAGGGCCACATTTCCATAGAGTAGCTAGACACTTATGATTACACATTCATTTCACTAGTCACTTCTTTTATGTTTAACATAACATACTCATCATCTAGTCAAGTCAGTCACCTAAGCAAGCCACCTCAAAATCTTATAGAAACCATGAACATTTAGAAATTCATAACTTCAGAACATCTATATAAAATTCAGAGAGTGTAGTTTAATTTGACATTATATGAATATATTTACTTATAGCTCTATTATAATTCAATAAAAATACATAATCTTGAGTTCTTCACTTATAAAAGCTGTAATTTATGAAATTTATAATTATATCATACTTCTACAATTAATTCTTGCAACTTGTTAAATATATAACTCACAATAGCTGTGCTATTAGTGTGGTGCCACCTTTTAACACAACTCTTATATAATATTTTTATTCTTAATTGATTTATCTATTTTCTGAGCAGAATATCAATTCTTAAGTAAATACATCACAATGTGATAAAGTTATGAATTTTCAAAATATAACTATTGTATAAGATTTTGAGATGACTCACTTAGATTGACTGACTCAACTAGATGACAAAGACATTAGTGAATAAGAAGTTTATCATCTCAGCACTAAGATAATGTAATAAGCTAAAATAGATAACACATAGACTTCTAATTAATCTGAACTTACACTTTATAATCATTTACATCAACATCATTATCTCAACAATCTCTCTACAAATCTGTAAATAAACTATTTTAATGTTTCAGCTACTAATAAAACTTTTTACTACTATACTTCAGAAACTGTTCTGAAAATTTAAAGTTTTAATTAACATTTTAATAAAATTCACTTTTAATCTCACTTTTAATCTGTACAGACTCAGTACAGAACTCTATATACATTATATTATCAGTTACATTATTATATTAATCATATCAAGCAATACACAACTCAGTGCAGCTTCATTTAGTAATAAATAGATTTAAAATGTAGCTGTGTAGCATAAAATGAATTATTTGTAGAAGATTAAAATTTAAAATGAATTGTATAGAAAATTTATAGTTAATAATAAAGCTTAAAACTATAACTGTAATGCACTCTGTTATTCTTCAATGCATTTAAAAGAAGTTTACAAATAAAGTTATAAAACTTATTAAAATTAATACAGTCTGCATAGTATACATATTGATACTGTACAGATCTAAATATAAAATTATTATATAGAAATAATTCTGCTTTATATCATTAAGAACACAGAACTGATCAGTATAGATATGTATAAATTGTATTAAAAGCTTTCTTTTTTATTGACTTTTTTGTAAACTGTATTAAGTTAAAAGAATATTGTGAGAAGATGTGTTTAAATTGTATCTATTTAGAAATTAAGAAGTGTTGTAAGCTAAAGAAGAAAATTAATTTAAACAATAAATATATTAAATATATTTATACAAATTTGTTCTGATCTGTACAGTCAAGAATTTCTTCAATGTTTAGAAGATTAAATTCTTAAAATCTTTCTTACTGCATAAATATAAATATAATAAAACTTTAAACAGTTTTTACAAAACATATATTGATACAATACATTTTTAATAGAGACTGCTAATTCTTTAAGAAATTATATACATTTCAGAAAAACTCAGAAACTCTGTGTTAAGAGAAGTTATTTAAAGATATTTAATTTTATTAAAGAAAAGCACAGCAATCTTGTATTTTAATATAACAGCACTGAAATAATTTAAAAAAAATCATTAAGATCAGATACAGCTCTGTGTAAAGCAGATATTTTGATGAATAGATTAATTTAAATAATTTTTTAATTTAAATAGCTATGTATAAATCATTTTAAGAATTATTAAAGACAGAATAAAATCTATACAGTATGATATTGAGCAGTACAAGTTAATATTATATTATATAGTGTTACATCAGTGCTGAACAACACATAATAAGAGTATAAAAAGTTAAATTAAAATCTTTAAGTATATTATATTGTTCATAAAGATCTATGCATTAAATATAAATAAAATAAACAGTCTATTCATATTTATAATTTTAAATAAAGTTACATATAATTGATTATGACTGAAGCAAAAACTCTGTAAATTAACTTTAATAGTCTTTAAAGACTGATTCTGAGTCTTGTTCACTGTTATAGCAAAATATAAATAAATAAATAATTATTTATAAATCAATATTTATAAATCAATATTTATAAATAATCATTCTCATTTATATTAAGTTTAAACCTAAACAGAATTTATTTCTGCTCATTAAAATATTTATTCAGTATATAAGTCTTGATGCAGTTTCTGTGCAAATGTATAACAGTTAAGCAAGTATCATTGTAGAGATCTTTCTTAAGAAAAGATTTTAAATAAAAATGATAAATGTATTTATCTTCAAATAAAGATGAGCAGAAATCAATAAAGATAATAACAAATTTTATAAAAATTCTATAGAAAGCTTATAATTTTCATTTTCTTTATTATATCTGCTGTATTGAAAGTAACTATCAAGTTAAATTGACTCAGCAATCTTATTAATCTGACTTATACTCAGTTTAAGTTAAGTCAGAAATCTTAACTTATTAAGTTAAACTAGAATTAAAGATTTAACTTTAGCTTAACTTACAGATCAAGTCAGATTGTATATAAGTTATATATAAGTTAATATTTTTAAATAACTTTTATACATAATTGTGAAATCTGTCTCTATATATATGAAGAAAATGATGAAGCAATACAATAAAGCAATAATTATGAATGTTTAAATGTATTTTACTTGCTAACTTAAACTTACATGCACATTCACTTTAACTGATGATCATCATCTTCTATTAAGATACTAATATTTAAGAAATCTAAATTTTATAAAATAACTATCTCATCAAGTATCTATGACAATTCTGCTTAATCAGAGTTTTAAGAAGCTTTAATCTTATTATATATTTATAATGTTTTTAATAGTTCAGAATCTTTTAATTTTATTTAAAGTTATATAACACTTTTAAATGTTAATGATTTCATAGTCTTTAATCTAAAGCTTAACATTGACTTCTTATTACTTTTGTTGAAGTCATATATCTTAATGTTGTGAGTCAATGTTGAATTTTAAGATATTGCAATGTGATTTAGATTGATGTTGTGTTTAAAGAATATTAATATATTAAGTTAATTTTCATTATTGCTTTTTTCTATTATTCTCATCATTAAATAATTAACTTCATCTTCATCATTCTTATCTCTCTTTAACATTCACTCTGTAATCTGTAACACATTCTTATTAGAATTCTCATCAATTAAAAAATCATTAATTACTTTTTTATTCTTAAAATTAACATTAACATCAATAAGATCTCTTTGAACAAGCTATAATTTGTAATACTTAATAAATATAATCTTTTCAATAATAACTGCATTGAAACAATTTCAATGATAGTGACAAACATTATAAATTATATTGAAAAGTTATTTAATCTCAACATTAATTATTAACACTGCAACAATATTCTTAGCAAACTGTTTTATGACTGATTTAAGTATTATTATGTGCTTTTATGCATTCAAGACATTCTTATCTTCAATTAAAGAACTTATCAGTTATGCTGTAATCTTAAATGTTATATTATAATTTAACTTTCTCTATATTAATGTTTACTGAAAGACAGTTGTCACTAAATCTTTTAATGATATTGATGAGATCTTTAAGTTAATAATTGTAATTGAAGTAATTTTAAGATATTGATAATGATTTTAATAATAGATGTAAAAATCTTTTTTATAAAGTGTAATATCTTAAGCATTTTATATTGCATTCTATATGAGGTCAGTGCACAATAGAATAAAGTAATAGATTTAAAATACTTACATAATAAAGTTTAAGCTTAATGACAGAATTTAACATCATGTTAAGATTGTACAAAGTATTCTTTTTATTTAAAGTTTATTTATAATATTAATTGAGTTTATCTTTTATCTTCATTACAGCAATAAATAATTCTGCTATTTATTCAATGTTATATATATTCTTTAACTTCTGTCACTGATTCTCTAAGTGATTAAAGAGCTTATTGTAAATAAATTAATCTTTATAAATTAATGATTTACTAATATTTTCTAGAGTCTCTGTTCATATCTTGAAAGACTTAAAAATATTAATAATATACTGAATTTATCTTTATTTAAATGAATCTATTTTCAGAACTTTCATCTTTTAATTTTAATTTTAAATTCATTTGAACAACTCAGTCTTCATAGTGAAAGCATAAATCAATATATTATAAAATGAATTTCATTAAATCTTTACATTCTATATTATTTTAACAGACTTATGTTTTTACAGCTTCTTGAATTTAATAAGTTACTGAGAAAAGACATTGATGATAATGATTAAAGTGTGAATTTAAAAGCAATAGATTTAAATAATAAAAATATAAATATAAATATAAATATAAATATAAATATAAATATATTAAAACTTATCTTCTTTAAAATATTTTCAAAGAACACTATATTCAAACTGATATGATGCAGAATTCTTAAATTAAAAATAAAAGTAATGACATTATTTTAAGTGCTTATATCTAAAGTTTAAGAAGTTTATTCACAGATAACTGTATAACATATATTATATAATTAACTATACATTCTTCATAATCTTAAACAATGTTATATTTCTTTAAAAGCTTACTTAAGTGTTGTTAAAGTGTATTATTATTATAAACATCATTGACAGTGATGATCAGTAGTTAATGTGATAGTTTTCATTTTGAAAGTGTTTTGAAGATATAGATAGTTAAATTCTTATTATTATGATTTTTTTTAAGTTCTTTAAATGTCAACAGTGTCTCATGATATCTTCAGTCTAAATTAATGAAGTATTCAGTAATATTTATAAATACAAGATTATTAAGATTGATTCAGCAATTTAATATTAGTGAAATCTTTATTTAAGATTTTAAGTCATTAAGAATCTTCAATTTAATTATTATATATTGATTTTTCAGAAGCTTTGCAATCTTGATTTAACTGAGAATATTGATGTTAAAACACAGCATTTTGATGAGTTACTTAAATTAAGAATTTTTCATTAAGCAAAAAAACATATTAAGAATTAATACAGTTCTTAAAAGCTATGCTTTAAAGATATGAGAAGTATATGACTTAAAGTAATATAATGACATGTTGTAACTCTATTTATTAATGTTAAAATGAAGTGATACAATAAAGTAATATAATTAAATGACAAATTAAACTGTTTAATTTACTTTATTTTTAAACAAATTAAAAATCATAAAGTTATTATGTCTAATCTTGATGCTTCAACATGTCTTTTAATTAAGATGTCTTTTTATTGTATTTATATCAGCATTTTTAATAGCAGAATAAGCAAGTCAAAGTATGCAATCTTTACAGATTAACTTTAATTCTTTATTTTAAATTTAAACAACTTCTTCATAAAAACTTCATATCATTACTGAGTAATCACTTTGATTTTATATAATTAATTACTGAAAATTATCTCTTACTCATTCAATAATAACTCATCATTTCTGAAAGTCTGCACTGATTTTGTTCTTTCATACTATATAACTTTTAACACTTAAAAAACAGAGATTAGAAAAAACAGATTTAGCATTATTAAATTAATACTTTGATGATGCATTATCATTAATTTTATTAAGTTGTAATTAACTCAATGAACTGCTCAGTAAGAATGATTATGATGAATTTATAATAAATATAAAATGTTATAATGTTTAGAAGTACTCAATTTATGAAGATAGTTAAAATTAAACTATTTGTAAATGTTATGTAAGCATTTTTTACAGCAGCTTTGTATTGTTTAATTGTATTACTTTATATAAGCTCATAGCATTAATCTATAAATGAAAAAAATAAATAAAATATTTAAAAACTAAAAGTTAGTCTTGCATTCTATATAAGATTAATGATGCTAAGGCAGCTACTAATATATTAATTAAAATTAAACAGAAAATTGCAAAAAGTTTTTTGATGAATTTATTAAGTAAGCTTATACAAAGATTGTTTTTTTATATACTTAAAAATGAATAACTTAAATTTTAAAATAATTTTTAAAATAATTTTTTCATTATCTTCTGCAGTCTTCTCAATCATCTTCTTGTTAAATTTCTTACTCACTTTCTCATTAAGATTAATTTTCTCAATCAGTTCATTTTTAAGTTTCTTACTTACTTTCTCATCAATATCAGTCTCTCTAATTAACTAACTGTCAGATTTCTTATTAATAATAAAGTTTTCAGTTTCTTAATTAAATAAGTCATCAGCACTTTCTTCATTATCTAACAGCTCAACTTTAATTTAAGAATTCTTAATAATATTTTTGTTTTCAATATTGTTTTGCTTAATCAACAAAGACATCTTATATCTAAGTGATCTGTCAGTGATGAAAGTAATAAAATAAAGCAATAAAATAAAACAATAAATTTATATTTTTATTTTTTATTTTCTATATATTTTGAGCTCATAACCTGACAGCAAAATTCAATCATATCATTCTTAAGATTAAAGTCTTCAGCATTCATTAACTTCTTAAGTTTATACTTATTAATTAATTTCTTATGGTGCTTAATCATTAGTTTAAGCTTGAAGATCATATTATGCTTAAGAGAGTCAATAAAAGACAATATATAAATTTAAATACATTAACATTATTTTTATGCACACTAAAGATTCTAAATACTTATCTTATTCTCTTCTTTATCATCTTTCTCATCAACAAATTTATTCTTTATCAATATCTTATATATTTCATTAAAATAGTCTTAATGTTTCTTCTTCTCTTTCACTTCAGTCACATAACATTTCTTTACTTTTTAAATTTTCTTAAACTCAATTATAAACTTCTTTATACAACAGTGTGAATATATAAACAATACAATAAAGCAATAGAATTTCTCATTATTAATTTCTTTAAGATAGCAATCATTCATAACATTATATTCAGTAACTGTTATCATACATATTTTTCTATCTTTATTCATTTACTTATACTGAGTTAAGCTCTTCAATTTATTCAACACAATCTGTTTTACAGCTCAATCTACTACTTCAATATATTTAATTTTAATTTCACTAAAACTTTACATATAAGTCTGTTGAAGCTTTTTAATCTTAATGATCTTCAACAAAGTCAAATACTTGCTTACTACTTTTAATGAAATGTATTTAACTATTAATTTAACTTTATTTCTCTATCTTAATTCTCAATTATAACATAGAGATTCTCTGATTGACAGATGTTCAGAAGATAAAGAGAGTATATTAATAAATTTAATCTTGATGTATTTATTCTTGTAAAAATTAAAAGAAATAGACTTTTGCACATTTTGCTTCTTAAAAGATATATTGTATACTGTAAGTAGTTAACATAATTTATTAATCTTAAATTGAGTAATATAAAAGAGCAATACAAATCTTGATGCTATGATCTGATAATAAAATAAAGATATAAGATATTTTAAGTAAGTAATAAGCTTTTTTAATGTAGTAAAAATAATTTTGCAAATCTGTCAGCTAAGATTCAGCAAGATATAATTATTGCAATAAAATATTATAATAAAATTATATTTAATCAAGAAACATATCAGCTGACAGTGTTGTAGATAGATATGATATGAATGTAAAAAGTTAAAAGAAGAATAAATAAGATTTTATGATTTGTTTATTTTTATTTCTTGTGTTATGAGTAAATGTAGTGAATATGAAGTCTCAATCTCATGTTTATCATAGTAATGCATTATAGTCTTAACACATATTACATTTACATTTTATCTTTCTTACATTTTATCAATCTTACACATCATTCTTCTTACACATCAATTACATTACACATCATTCATTCAATCTTTTAACATCAATAAGTATACAACCTCATTCTATTACTTTATTCTATCACTCTCACACTAATCTTTCTACAAAAAAACTAATCATTATATCATTAAGAAAGATATTTATTACTTATAATTATTCTATTATTAAGAAATAAGTTATTACTAAGAAACAATCTGTATCTGCTGTAACTGCTGTGAACACTGAGCAAGAAGATAATGAGGATGTGAATAATAATAAGATAAGTGATGATAATGTAGATAATGATGATATAAATAATAATAAGATGAGTAATAATGAGCAGAGTGATGATGATGATGTTGAAGAAGAAGATAATGAATAGTAAAAGTAAAATAATTTGTTATTTCAATCTTAATGATGTTATATTAAATCAGAAAGTAAATTATTTCTATTGTTTATTTTTATTGCTTAATTGTATTACTCAGACATTATATCATTCTTGTAACTCTTTAACTTTAAGACTTACAGTAAGCTTATTAAGAACTTATGTGCAGAGTGATTAAAATTTTATGTATAAATTAATTAAAATTAGCTTAACATAAGCTTTTTTTCTTAACTTAACTTAATCTTAGCTTGATCTCAACTCTAGTGTGAGTCAAACTAGAATCAGAAATTTTAACTTATAAGTTAAGTCATATCAGAAATTTCAGCTTTAACTTAACTTAATGATTACTCTAGCTGTATTCATTAACTTAAATGCATACACATCTTTATGTATCTTGTTCAGTATATACTCATTGAACTTAATAACTGTATTATTTTGTAAGATAAAAATAATGTGACTATTAAAAAAATGTAATGTATACATAGCACAATGTAGATCTATAGATAAATATATATAATTATAAAAGCTTAATAAAGATTAAAATTAATGAATGATTTGTGTAAGTAGAGCAATAACTTTATAATAATGAATTTAATAAGACATAATTGCAATTCAGTTCATTAAAACTTAATTATCAGCATTTAAATAAACATATATATTTTTATACAATCTCAATACACACAGCTGAGATCACAGATCAATTCATTAAATATAAATATTAATTTATAAGATTTTATTTTTTCTTTACACAATGAATAAAGTCTGTGCAAAGTCTTCATTTAAAATTGTTAATATATTTTTAAACAAAATATTGAATTGTTTAATGTTCTGTAGAATAAAATTCATTACATAAAAGTTATATTTATATTATATGAAAATCTTATTTTATATGATTAAAGCTGTGCAGCATAATAGATCAGCAAATATAAATTTACAGTTAATAAAATATGTACTTAACTTTGTACAGATCAGTAGAATCTTAAATAGTAAATATAAAATTTAATTATTAAAAAGTAACAGTACTACAATGTTTAAAGATGCTACATATAGAATTACTTTCTTATCTGTATAAAAATAATAATAAAGTAATTAATAAAAAAAGATCTTTTCTGTATTTGTTAAACTCTGAACAAAGAAATGAGCAGTGCTTAAACTTTACTCAATAACTGTAAGAACTGTGTCAAAGCAGTAATATTAATTATTATTTATTTATTGTAGATTTTAATCTCTTAACTGAGTCTACTCAGTCAGATTATACTTTAACTTTATTTATATTAAGTTATTTTGATGTACACATTGTCAATTTAGAACTAAAAAAGATATATTAAAGTTTAAAAGAACTTAATTACATTTTGTAAGTTCTTAATTAATAAGAAAAAGATCATAGTTAAGATAAGCATCAATAAAATTTAATAAAATATGTATAAAAAGATTTATCTGTCTGCTCAGATCATCACAAATATTGTATTAAAACTGTTCTTATAAGATTTAAAATTCTGTAACATCATCATGCATAAATGCAATAATCAACAAAATTCATAATACAGACTTAAAAAAGAACTGAATAGTCTCTATAAAGTAAATAATTCATTTTTTATTATCTTTAAGCAATTTATGAGCAACATATATCTATTAAAAAATTACATAAACATATTTATTCACTGTATGAAGCTCTTCAAAGCTCTGTAAACTTCAAATAACTGTTAAAAGTAATTATAAATAGAATCTTTTACTTGTTATAGAGCTGCAATGATATATATAATTAATAATTGTATTATATTAATAAGATATTTAGTGCTGTTCATTCTTCTTGTAATGATAAACATAGTGTGCAGAGAACTTTTAATACAGATATGTACATTTATTTGTATGCTGTCAATTATATTTAAAGAAGACTGTAAAAATTAATTTAAAGCTATTTATAATTTTATAAAGCTTTTATAAAATTGCATTCTTCTTAAAAGACACTGTCTGCTCATTAAGAAGATATATAATGAGTTTAATTATTAATGAATTTTTATAATAATTATTAAACTTAAATAGATATACAACAGTCTGTATAGAATCAATATATTAATTTTGTAAATATTATGCAATCTTATCTAAATTGAACTGTAAATGCACAGTGATTCAATCTTTACTTTTATAAATATATTTATAAATGTATTTAACAGTCTGTACAGAAGTGCATATCTTTACATTGATATGTATATTATATCATTAAATCAGATAAAGATTGTATAAAACAATTTAAACATTATTTATAATTATTTTTTAATCATATACTGTCTTAATTCACATACATTCATCATTACAACATCAATACAAAAAATATTCATTCTCTTAAATTACAGTCTCTGTCTAATACTGCTTTAAAAAACATTTTAAACATTATTATATAAAATTATTTATTACTTTCATTATGCAAGAAGCTGTTAAATTGTGTTCATCATAAAAATTATATATTAACTAAATCTTAACAATCTCTATTAATGATTCATCTCAATTCAGATTAGAACTGAGCAGCTTTGTATAGACAATCTTATTTATATAATTTTAATTTAAAAAGTTATTTTCTCATTGTAAAAAAAGAAAACAGTACAGATGTGACAGATTTCTTTTCTGATACTTTACAGTTTATATTATGCTTAAATATTATTTAAATACAGTTCATAAGTTCTTAAGCAGAGTCTTCTTTTTAAGTTTAAAAATCTATACAATGATGTTAAATCAATCTTATATTGTCTATACAGAATACAGTGCAGATTGTACTTCAGATTAGTTTGAATTTGCAGTAAAGATAATAAATAATGTAAATTTATTAAAGTATTATACAATAATCATTGAATTCTAAAAGAGCTACTGCATATATCTGTCATTATTTAAATAGATTAATAATAAAATAATATAATATTTAATAGTTTCTTCATTTAAATCATTACAAATCAACATATCTACAATGTCATTGTATAGATCTGAACAGATTATATTTTAATATATATAAAGATAATTTAGTCTGTTCTAATTAATAATAACATAAACATTACAGATATACTGCTGTAAAAATCTGTTTATATGCAGTATAGCTGTGAATTAATCTGTACAGAAGTATAGCTAATACTGAAAGTATATATAATAGTTATACTGTTTTTATATATAAATCTTATTGACATTTTAAAGTCATAAGCTTCATATTTGGTCTGATTGATCAGTAGAAAAGATCAAAATATAATAAAATAATATGTATGCAGCATTGCTATACTCAATACAATGAAAGCACAGCTTTACATTAAATAATTAATGCTTTGTAGTAGTAATGTTTTAAAAGCAAGTCTTATTGTACTTATCTAAAAGAAACATAATAATCTTATTACTGATTAGCAAATTATATCAACATTAATTAGATTTAGACTTTATTATTAATTGTATTTATAAATTTATTATAATTTTTATAAGATCAATTTCAGCATTCAGACACTTTTGTACAATCTTGTAATATATAATGAAAGAATTTTAATAGATTTACAGCATTTCTTTTAGACATTAAAGTAGTTTTTAATGAAGAGTTAAGTTTTAACTTAGATGTTGTGCAGAAGCATAGACAGAATTATAAAAGTATAGTTATATAAAGAAGAATTACTTTTCATTTAGAACATGCAAAGAACTTTGTAAATAATAAAGTTTATTTTAAATTTAAAAAAATAGAATTTTATCTCACTCTGTAATTCATTGATTAGGTGTATACATGTAAAAGAAAGATATTTTAAATTTATAAGAGAAATGTAAAATTAATTGCATATAATGTTTTTTCAGTACACTTTCTTTCACAGAAGATACAGATAGTTGTAATTTTTGTAAGAATGATTTTGTTTATGATGATAAAGATGTGAATGATGTGTATAAAGAATGTGAAATTAATTATAAATTATATTCTTTCAGTATGATGTCTTTCAATGCAGAAACAGAGTTTTGCAATCTCTGTAAGAATCATTTTAATTGTAATGATAAAAATATAAAAGATATAAAAAATCTATATAAAAAATATAAAATTAATTTTAATTTATGTTTTGCTTATATGTTCTCATTCAACACTGAGACAGAAATGTATAATTTAAATAAAAATAATGTAAAATTTATAACATTATTAATTAAAGATTCTGCAAATCTTTATCAGTTTAAATTAAAGCTGTGAAGTCAAATTCAACAATAATTAAAAGAAAAAAAGATCTATACAGAAAGAATAGAACTCTGTAATAAAGAAAAAAGTGATTAAGTAAGTTATTGATACTTTATGAATTCTTATTTACACTGTACATTTAAGTCAAAATCTATTAATGATCATCTTCTAAGTGTTATAGAAGACTGTGCAGATCAAATTTATTAAGTATAAAGCAATTCTTGTTAGAACAGACTTTAATGATAGAAAAAGAACAGATAAATGTACTTTACAATTTGTATAAATTAAACTGACTGTTAAGTCAAGTCAAGCTCAGATTTTAGAACTTAACTTAACTTATTAAGTTTTACTTTGCAACTTAACTTAACTCTGTGCAGAGTTAAGTTTTAGACAGAGTCAGATCAGACTATTCTTAATAGTTTAAATTAAATTAAAATTAGTTAACTTCTGTTATTAAGCAGCTTTATATTGACAGCAGCTATTATTGCAACATTTTTAATTAACATTATATACAATTCTCTTTGTTTAGCTACATGTCTGCTTTATGAGCATTATATGTAAGCATTATTAACTTAATTATCAGATCACTCATTCTCTACAGAGCAAAAATATATTAACTAATACACTTTATTTTTTTAGTAAATCTGCAATATATAAAAGATTGCTTTTATCTTTTACAATTTTTCTGATATTATCAGATTCTCTTTCTTATGTAGCTCAGCAACTATATCATAAATAAGTTATGAAAGAGATTCTTAATATACAAGAACTTATTCTTTCAAAAAATGTACAAAGATATATCTTACTTGCCTTCTACAAGTCTGTAATGACTGACTAATTTCACTTTAAGCTGTTATTGAAAGTATATTTAATGAACTGTACAGTAATTATTATTTATGTTAAAAGTGAGCATCACACTTTTAGTTACAGCTATTATGAGTTATATATCTAACACTCTCTTTAACTCACAATTAATCAGCACACTCATATGTTGCTTACTCAGCTTCTTATGAGCAGAAAGAATGTGCACACAATATAATTTGAACTTATAATCTTGAGCTTATGCAGATAAGGTAGTCAACACATATTCAACATCATTACATCAACTTGAGCTCATAACTTGACAAAAGTGAGCATTACACTTTTAGTTACAGCTATTGTGAGTTATATATCTAGCAATTTATTAGTTAACAGAAAGCAGATATCAATCTGACTGCAATTTATGTAAAGTAAGTTATCATTCAGCACAAGAATATGTCTCTTATTAAGAGATATATGCATAACTGAAACATTGTATCTAAAGATGCAGATTGAAGCAATCATTACTAGATTATTTTGAGAATATCTAACTCTCAATATAGTAAATAAATAGACTAAATTGAAAGCTGTTTAACTGTTTATATATAATGCTTACTTATAATGCTCATATATCAGTAATCTTTAAGCTCATAACTTTTATTCTTGAGTCAAGTCTCAAGAGCTTACTTATTAATCAGTCTCAGAATTCTTAAAATTTGAACAGAGCTTCTGAGTTAGATTAAGCTTTAATGTTAAAGTTTAACTTAGATTCTTAAGTTAACAATTAAAGTCTGACCTAACCTGACTCAAAAGCTCTGTCTAAGTTAGGCTGAGTTAATCTGACTTGATGATCACTTTAGTATAAATACAGAAGTGCTCAGTAATGTAAGATTTCTGAAAGTGTAGAGAAGGTTGTACAACTCTACACATAAAGCAAAGCTTGTCAGAAAGTGCAGATGTAGACATTGTAAATATATTGTTTATATTATGATAAGAGCTGTACAGTGTCATGAAGTGTACATGTTAAACTGTACATGTCAAAATATGTCTACATTAGAAATTATGTGATCTCACTTATGTAGTTTTATGACATTCAATCACTTAAAGTCTTGAAAGTTGGCAAAATAGTATATAGATGTAAATACTACAAAGCATAAAATACTAAGATATCTTGTGAAGCTATAGATTTGAAGTAGTATTATGATAGAGTAAAAATTTACACATTTTTGCAACTGCCTAAAAGACTCAGATACTTGACACCATCAGAAAAGAATTTCATACCTTAGTCATTCATTGTATATATCTACATAGGCTGCAGGAAAGCATGAGAGGCCTACAGCAAGTCACAATGCTTTTGAATACTGCAATATACTGTACACTCAGGCTTCTCAGGCGTGTGCTGCTTTCTTTGTTTTCATTCAACTCAAATGTTGCCATAGGGAACAAGGAAGAAAGTAATGTCAGTACAAGTGCAATGATGTAGTAGAAATTTAACAAGACAATGGTGTAATTCCACGGAAAGCAATGCAAAACAGCAACTGCATATTTCCTACTCATCAAAGACTCAATGATCATCAAGCATGATGCAGCTTTCAAGAGAACCAAAAAGGGACTCACAATTGCTGTCATGCATTTTGTTTTGCTTCGTGACTTGTGAATTCATGTGCACGGATCAAAGGCATCGACGATAAAGATCAAGCAACTGCATGGCAACAGCTATGAGCATTAGTATCATATAAAATTGTAGTCATGAAGCAAGCAAATGCAAGCATGAAAAGCATCAAACGACAAATATGAAAGCAATTGCATGGCAACAGGTAGAATCACCCAGTACGTGTCAAGCAATCTGATTGTACAAAGACATGGCACTACCAAGAGACGAATAAATAGAAGGCTCTTCCCACATCATCAGTAGCTCATTTTTTGCTTCATCCAGTAGCAAAACATTCTACTGATCATCGACTTAACCCCCAAGTCATACCTCTTCAACCCTCTTGCTGCCCTCTGAGCCAATCTCATCATGACTGCCAACTCATATGACGACGAGGAATGGGAGGCCATCGGGGATATTGCTGCCTATGTTTCCAAGCCAGTGGTTGTTGGTGTCTACGGAGTGTGTGGCTGTGGAAAGAGCCACTTGCTCGAAAAACTGAAGCAGACGCTGCCGAAGGGGGAATTTGATTTCCATGATGGCTCGACAATAATCGACAGCGTGGTTCCCGGTGGCCTGAAAGCATTCCGAGCCATGGTGAAGCAGCAACAGAACGAATGGCGCCAGATTGCTATCCAGGGCATTGGTGATGAATGTGCCAGAAGCACAAAGACTGGGGTCGTAGCTGGACACTACATGTTCTGGCCTGAAGAGGAAGAATCGCCAGAGGTAGTGTGGACAACAGGTGATGGCAACACATTCACACACATCTTGTACCTCGAGGTTGATGCCAAAGACATTGCGCAGCGTCGCTCAGGTGATATCTGTAGAAAACGGGACGACGTGTCGACCGATCATCTCCGCGAATGGCAGCAGGCTGAGAAGGACAGGCTTCGGGCGGCTTGTCGTGATCAAGGAATCCTATTTTCCGTTATATCTGCCGATCAGGATGTTCCGCTGCTTTTGAGCGATTTTCGACAGCAGGGTACTTGGTACAACCAGAGCAAGGCTGATGTAGCCATGGTTGCAGCACTTCTCAAGGCCAAGAAGACAACCAGTCTCCAGGAGTTGGAGACAGTATTGGTCTTGGACGCAGATAGAACGCTCGCTGCAGCAGATACCGGATCTTTGTTCTGGAAGAAGTTCTTCGATGCTCGTCCAACACACGCCAAAGAGGATCCCTTGAAAGCTGTGTTCAGCAGTGACATGGGGTATTCGTATACTGCATTTCGCCAGGTCGCGCTGCTTTACGAAGAAGTGGCGGACCAAGAATTCGAAACCCTGTGCCAGGACGTAGCGTCGGAGGTGGTCGTCTACCCAGAATTTGTTAATCTGTTGCAAGAGGTAGCCAAACATCCTCATGTTGCTGCAGTAGTCGTTACAAGTGGACTGTGTCGAATCTGGGAGAAGGCGCTCGAGAACCATGGCTTGTTCAACAAAGTCAAGGTGGTTGGCAAAGGCCGCATCAGAGACAAATTGCCTACTGTGACACCAAGGGTGAAAGAACAATTGGTCACTCATCTGCAGCGTGAGCTTGGCGTTCGGGTTTGGGCATTCGGGGATAGTCCAGTCGATCTGGACATGTTGGTCCAGGCGGATCATGCCATTGTCGTAGTCGGGGAGAGAGACAAGAGGAGTACAAGTATGGAAGCCGCTTTGACCAACACTATCGCCCAGAGAGGTCTCCGAGCTCACCAAGTTCTATTGCCAGGCAATGTATCGCCTCGTCTTGACACGGTAAAGCTTCCGCCGATCCAGTTTACCCAGGAATTCCTTGATGACATCTTCGTGCGCCGTGCCCTACGAGGGCCAGCTCATATCCACCATGCGAAAGGTGTGAAGGCAGTCAAAGCATCGAAGACCTCTAAACGGGGCGCATCGGATGCTCAAGTCATCCACGCAACAGAAAGCAATGCGACCAAGGTGCTCATGACTGCCACTCGCAATAAATCCATGGCTGGCCCTGCCCTTAGAGAAGCTCATCGCAAGATTGGATGGTACCTGGCGATTGAGTTCCTGACCGAGGTGATTGGGGTGGAGACATACGGGATTCCACACGTTCAGGGAAATGAGACGGACGGCCATCGCATTCGCCATGAAAAACAGACCACCATTGTAGCGCTCATGCGTGGTGGCGAGCCTATGGCTTTCGGTGTCAGCGATGCTTTGCCACTTGCCATGTTCGTACACGCCAAGAATGCGGAGAATCTCAAAATTGAGCATCTAAAGGGTCAACAGACTGTTGTGCTGGTTGATTCGGTGGTCAACGAAGGCAGATCGGTGATGGAATTCTTCGACCATATCCGTGGTCTGAATGCTGAGATTCGAATTGTAGTGATTTCTGGTGTCACTCAACACCAGGCAATCAGAAGTGGCAAACTAGCACAATCACTTGCGAGTGATTCGAACTTCATCCTAATCAGCCTCCGTGTTTCTGGGAATAAGTACAAGGGCAAAGGTGGCACCGATACTGGTCATCGACTATTCAACACGACAGCCTTTGATTGATTGACTGCTAGTTATTTGACTGGCCTGACGGGGAGATATCATGAGAGAGGATCACTGGAAGGGGAATGAATGGATGACGGCATTAATGTTTTTTCCAAAGATGGATGGCATGTCATTGTTCGGTGGTTCATAGTGTCATAGACTAACAACGATGCTCTTTATACCTAGCGGTCAGCAAATCCATGATACATTGGTGACTGCCATATGATTGAGGTAGAGGATCTCAGCGTCTTGCTTTCAATCAAGCAATGGCCTTCGAGCATCAAGGTACCTAAGGTACAAGGTAATTGTTAGGGTCATTATCTGTTTAATGTCCTAATCTATGGTGTGTGTAAAGCTTGCTGTCTATAACTCTATGGAGTCGCGATATGGGTGTGGCTAACCGAGAAGACTAGGGATTTAGCCCCTGCGGCTCTGCGGAGCCACGTTTTTTTGTTTGTTTGCTTCATACATCGCATGCAGCCTATAAGGCTATGGCGATTCCTAGACAGATGTTTAGATACATGTAATAACTTATAAGAAAGATACATGTAAATGTGTTTATTGATTACTTCTTTACAGTCAGGCTGTTTCCTTGATTGTTAATCAACTTTTATGTAGTAACAAATGAAATATTTGTGTCAAATAATGACTAAATAAATGTAAATTTAATGTGTTTTATACACAACTAAGATCTGTGAAAGTTTTTCATTGCTTGTTTCTCTTATTCAACATGACAGATTTGGTGGTGATATTTGTGATGAGAATAGAAATTGAATTTACAACCTTTGAGATTAAGTGAAAATTTTTGAAATCATTACTTTTGAAAATTTTGCTTAACCTTTAAGATTATTAAAACAATGCACTAGTCATCTGTGTCATTCACCTTATCTGTGAAGTCACATGCAGAAATCATGAGTGAAAGTTATATGACTAGATATTTTAACAAGTGCTCACAAAAGAAGAAAAGGTGACACTCTTGTTGTGTATGCATATTCTATTCATAAGGATATCACTACATATATTCTATTTGTAAGAATATTGAGCCATTTGGCTAGACATTACATTTAGTGCATTAAAAATGTAAAATTAAGTTGTTGATTGTGAGGTAAAGATGATGACAAGAAGTGAACTTGTATATTAATATAGCTGCAATGCAGCTTATAGGTGTAGTCTTTATTTGTAGTGAAATTGTAAAGATATTGTAATAAAAACAAGTCTTTAAATTGACAACAGTGAGATGTGATTTTAAGATACAGCATAAAGTAAATTTATAAAAGGTTTTTATCTAAAAGTCACTCATTAATGTATAGATTTTATACTAAAATCAACATATATAGATAACATTCTTTTTGACTATTCTATTTAACATAACTGTAAAGTCATGATAATTAGCTAGTGTCAGTATGTCTTTTTACAGTTTAACACTATATTTTCTTTTCATATAATATTTATATCAATAAAAAGTTCTATATTCAGATCATTAACAACATAAGTCTTAATACTGATAAAGACTTTACTTATAGTGTTGTTACTATGAATATAGATGTAGAGATTAATATATTTGTTAATTAAGATTATTATTGATGTTATTAATCTTCACAAATTGTAATATCTTATTTATTTGATTAGCAACAGTAAGAGTACAATTTTGTGAGAATTGTATGTGTATAGAAAGCTGAATTCTAGCTATGATGAGAATATTACTTTATATATACATAGTCTCATAGTCAAACAAGTAACAGACTAAGTAATAGTGTCATATAAGACATTTAGTTATGTCATGAATAAGTAGAAGCAATGATCTTATTGAGAAGACAGTAAGCTCAAAGTAAGATAAAGATGATTAAGACTTTTAAAGCAAATAGTTTTACAATAATCTGCTTATCACAAAAGAAACAAGATAGCATTTATACTGTTAGCTCATTATTCTTAAAGCTTTTTCTTTTATTTTTTCTTTCATTAATATAGTCTTCATCTTCAGCCTATTAGTAGCCTTAATCATATCAGTATAAGATAAAAACATCTCATCATACTTCTTTATTAAATTTATCACATTGTCTAAATCTTATATTAACAGTCACATGTCATACTCAGGCTCATCTTCTCTTCAGTGCACTAAGTATTGAATGATAAATGTAACATTATAATTTTATTAAATAATTTATCAGTTAAGTAGTTATTTCAGCTTAAAGAATTCTCATTTATTTATATCATCTTTAATAAACACTGTTGATGACTTGTCTGAACAGAGATAGCTGTATAAATTAGCTTTAAGTAAAGAATAAGACTTAAGTTAAGTAATAGTGAAAACTAAATGAACACATCAGTGAGCTGAAATATTAAGCTTATAGACTAATTAATCTATCTTGTTAATGATTTAAAAGAGTTCAATATACTGTTGTTTTAATTTCTTATTAGTTATAGCTGAAATAAAGTATTCACAGTGTAGTCTTAATAATGCATAGTCATCAACACACATAACTAAAAGCTGATGCTTTTAATTATAGTGATATTTAATATTTATATTTGTAAAGACTATTGTGTCAGCAATCTCTATCTAAGAGACTGATATAAATAGAATATGTTCAGCATTGAGTATAGAGACAATGTTTAAACTAAAACTGTATACTGTCTTATTAGACATTTTTCTGATGAAATTTCTAGTGTTATTGAGATTAAATTGAATAAAAGACAGACTTTTAGATCATTTTATTATCTTTGTTATGATGTTAAGATAGAAGCACAATGCAATTTTGACTATTTAATTTGTGCATTCACTTTGTTTATCAGTCTAAAAGTAATACATTATTGTATAGAGAAGACTTACATCTAATTGCTTAAATAAGTCTTTCTATAGCTCAGACAGAAACTTTAAGTCATGATTTGATACTATGATCTTTAATAAGTCTTAATTAATAAAATATAACTAACTTAAAAGACTGTAAACTCATTACTCTGCTGTATAGATTGTCTGTTCTGAAATTAAGATAATTTATTTGCTGATTTATTCATAATTAAAAGAAGGCAATTAAATTCTTTAGATGATTTAAATAAGACTAGAATGAAATATATTGTCAGTGTGTAAAATAAAATTGAAAATGACTGTATTAACTATAATAAGCTATATAACTTGTAATGATACATCTGAAAGACTTAACATTCAGAACAGTGATGCAGATACTTTTAAAGCTTTTTGATGACTTGTTTAAGATAGAATACTGATTATAATCTTTTTATGCATTGTTGAAAGTCAGAGAGCTCATTTTAAGTGTGTATTATGTTGAAAATATTCTTATATAGTGTGCAGAAAATGACTAGTCATCAAGGCTTGAAGACATAATTTAACATAGAAAGACTATAATATCATATAATACTGTTGCTGCCTTACTTAAACAGAAGATTAACAGTGTTCTTACTGTTATTATTCAGCTTATTACTCTTGTCAATGAAAGTTGTCATTATTATCTTTCTTATTAAGAAGCTTAATGATATAGCATCATGCTGAATTCTCATTATAATCTTTAACAAGATGTTTTTAGAATTCATTTAACATTTCAGTGTAGATCTTAACAAATAAAGCATTGAGTTCTTTCTTCTTCATATTAGTTTCTGAAAACACAGTTAAGATCAATTATAATAAAACATTAAAGACAATGTACTGTTTATCTAACTTGTGCTGTATGTTTAGATTGAAGTGTTGTAGATATTTGCTTACATATATAAGATGAAGATTTAGCTTCTTGATTGATATAATGAACAATGAGATTTGTTTAATAATTTTAATATTTATCTTATAATCAGTATGAATGAGTATGACTAATCTTGATGACTTAATAAAATGCTAAATCTTTTATATTACTCAAATCATACTAATAAGTTTGAGTTCTGTCAGTCAGTAATGCATTTTAATGAGTTTGAACAGTCTACTTAGAAACATAATAGACTGTATTGATGATTTAAATAAGTAAACTATTTTATTATCTTTCTTTATATTGATATGAGTCTCTTTCTTTGTGTAATATATCATAACATCAAAGTTAAAGCTTTTGAATGCATTCAGATCAATATATAGCTGTTTAGTTAAATTGAAGTGAACAAGATAAGAGAATTTAAATAATAGTGACTAAAGTGTTTTAAAGTGTTCAATTTTAACTAAGCTTAATTTCATTAAACTGATTCTTAAGACATAAGACTTTCATAAATTTCTTACTTTAAAGATAGACTTCAACAGAGCTGTCTTTCTCTTCTGAAGAGACTTAGTAACAACAGTATAGTAAGATATAAATTAATAAAGTTATTTAGTCAGTTCTAAGTAGGTTTTCAGTTCTTGTAGAGTTTACAGAAATGTTAAATAGACAATTATCTTAAGTTTTTCTTCATCAGTAATTAGTCTTAACAAGTTAATCTTTTGTCTTAATAACTGAATAATGAGATATTCTAAAAAGACTTTGCTGAGTTTAATAAATATATCTTTCTTGACAAACAGACTGAATATAGCACTGAGATGATGTAGATGTTTCTTTAAGGTTTTAAAGAAAATAATGATGTTATTTATATAGACTTAAGTGAATTTGCAAAATGATTTAAGCAGATAGTCAATTTATCTCTGTATATATGTAAGTGAATTCTTAAAGCTCATAATCATTATGTTGAATGACTTCTGATCTGAGTTTATATTTGTTGTTAGAGTGAACTCATTACTGATAAAAGAACAATATATAATACATAATATTGATGTAGAATGCATTCTTTACAGCAGTAATGATATTGACTTGTAAAGATAATGAATAAGTATCTAATATAGAGACTGCATTTAGATCTTAGATATTTACAACTATTTATCTTTTTTGTTTACTGTTTTCTAATGTATTTCATATTACAAAGACTGAATAGCTAAACAACATTTTCTATACTATTTAAACAATGCAGTTCTGCTTCTGCAATTCATTAAAGATCTTATTCACAAACTTACAATTTCTTAAATCTAATAAGTATATTCTAGTCTTTCTGAACATCTTATTGTTTCAATTTGACTTAAGAGATATTCACATTCAGTTATTCATAAGTAAATTAACAAATTCATCTAAATTCTTTTATACAGCAGAAAACTGATCTACAACTCTGAATAAGACTTTGATTATAGTTAAGTTCTTATATACTGTAATATCAGTGAATAGAATCTTTTTTATTAGTTTAAATACATTCAGTTTAAGCTTAGGTTTTAAGCTTAAGGTGAATTCTTTATATTTGTATGATGATTTAGATGCAGCTATTATGTATTACATTTTGATTGAAGATTTTTCTGATATAGATTCTAGAGATTAAAGCTTATAGTATAAGAGAAGTTTTAGACACATTAAAATTAACTGATAGATAGCAGTATACTAAGTAAGACTTAAAAAAAAATCTATCTATATATTGCTGTCTTACTGTGCTCACTGAGATTGTTATAAACATAACAAGCTAATAAATCTCTCTGAGCTTTATTGTTTCACTAAGATCATCATAAGTATAGTAAGCTCAGCAATCTTATATTAACAATACACTGTCTACATATATAATTAGTTACTACATAATCACTACTAAATATAATCATAACATAATCTTCTTCTAAGCACTAATTCTCTAGACTTCATAAATAAAAATATATTATATTATTATTTATTCTATTAACTTTCTATTCAGTTTCTATCTAAGTCTATGAGAACAAAGCACCTTTATAAAGAAAAAACTTAAGTGAAAAAACCTTAATTCTATCTTGCAGACACTATCTCAACAGAGTATTAACTAATTATTATTGTCTTTTTTGTGCATTAATGAATCTGTATTGTGTCTGTCTCTTAAACATTTGCTTTCACTAAACAGCAAATAATCTCTTTTAATTCACTGAATCTATCTCAATTCATTAAATCATCTTTTAGTCATTTAGATATATAAAATCTTCATATTTTAAGATATCTTTCTAAATAATCTGCTGTGCAAGATTGAGATAACTGAGTAAATTACTTATAATCAGTCATTAAGTCATTTAATGAGTGCTGATTGCTGTAAAAAGAACTCTGCAGAAATCTGTGATTTCAGTTTTCTGAAAGTAGTGAGTGCAAAAGTTAATGTAATTTGAATAAAAGAGAAGTACATACTGCATAATTTACATTAATCAATTACATAAACATTACTTACTGATCTTTAAGACTTTTATAAAGATTAGTTAAACATGAGACTCAGCATCTCTGTATAAAGCAGAAACAGTGCTGTTGCTTTATATTTATAAAGATTGTTGTAAAGTTAATAAACTGACTGAGCTCAATCTGACTTTTATATGATTGCTTTTTGTTTTATTGACTTATCAATTCATCTTTATTTTCACTTTAAATTTATTTATCTAATCAATGCTTTCTGTAAATTCATCTATTATCTTCTTAATTGTATCTAAAGCTGTCTCTACTTCTCTATTTATGTCATTATTCTTTGCTGTAGACTCTTTATCATTATTAGTGATTTAATTATGAAGACTGTGCTGTATCTACATCTTCTCAACATTTCATCAATAGAAACTCAAAGTGCTGTTCAGACTGTGTTAATTACTTATTTAATTTTTGCAGAGACTGAATTGTTAGCTATTTTAAGAAATCTCTGCATTGTCTTATATTTTATATACAGATTCAGAGACTAAACATTGAATTTTTGTTTTAAAACAGTTATAAATGTTTTTTATAGACTTTCATTATCTTTCTTAGACAACAGTTCTGTAGACATTTTAGTGATTTAATGAATAAAATAATTAATAAAATATCATTATTTTGCAGATTTCACATTTACAATCTATATAACATAATTAGTTAGATCACTGCTGTGTAAAGCAGTTAAGATTATTTTATGAATAAATCTTATATAAACAATATAATATATAAAAGAGTTTTAAATATCATAATGTCTTTTTAAGCTATCTATTGTACATACTCTCTTCATCTTAATCTTGTGTCAATTTAAATACTTAATATTTACAATATTGTCTTTATCAGATCATCTAATCATCAAAATATATTATATTCATCAGATCTTCACTGAGATTTCTGCAGCATCTTGTAAAATAAATTAATTTATATTTATTTAATATAAATCTTGCTTCATATCTTTTTACTTATACAATGCACTAACTATAAGCTGACTTCAGTCTGTAACAGTTTGTCTGTACTGAGATTTTTTATGTAATTAAATTTATATCATTTATAAAATTAAACATCATCATCTCATTCTTTAAGCACTTAAACATTGTCAGCAGTTCTGACACAAAGAACAGAAAGAAAATTAAAGAAAGTAAGAATTCTTAAAGAATTTTTGTTTTTATCAATATTTAATTACTTTCAAATTCTGAGACGACTATTCTTGTATAATGTTTGATCAGAAAGCATTCTATGATGTAAATAATTTATGATGAGAACTTTGCAGATTGTATAATGTATAGTAATTTCTTATATAAGACATTGCTAAATATCTCATTGAGATCAAGATTAAACATTAAGATTATGCATTCTGACTTTGTCTTTTATGCAGTGTTGACACAGAATGTGAGCAGCTTTAAAGCAGTAAGAGTAGATTTTTTTTTGACTTTTATTTAATTTTATAAAAGAAAATTATGTATCTTTATTGTCTCAACAATTCACTCTGCAATCAGCTTTTTCAACAGCTTTATAATTGTATTCTTTAGTGCAATAAGACAGTAACTATTTAACAGTAAATACTTTATTTTTCTGTTTTTTTATAAAATTACTGTAATGAATTCTTAAAAGCTCTTAAATATCAATTTACTGACAAAATATCTGCTAATTATTTGTGTAAAATGATTCTTAATGAAGAGAATCACAATTTTAAGAACTTCATTTAAAATGTTGTTTAATTTTAAAACTTTGTCATTTAGCAATCTATGAATTGTCTGCTTAATCTGCTCTACAATAATTGTTGAGAAAATGTTGAGTATAAAAGACATAAATAATTCATTATTAATGTCTTTAAGATTTGCTTGCTTTTCTTTTAAAAAGAACTTCTTTATTAGAAGTTATATCTTAATAAGATTATCATTACTTGTATTATTCTGATCTGATCTTCACAAGAATGAGATGTAAAATGATGCTTATAATTTGTTTGTGTAAAGCTTGCTTCATTATAATAATCTTTACAAATTCTTTTTATAAAAATTGTTCAAGACTGAGATTGACTGTTCAATGAATTGTTGTCAGTTCATGCATCTTATATGTTGTAGTTTCTTCTTAAGTAAATCTTGAAAAAATTGATAAAATATCTTATTGTAATTTATCTCAATGTCATTATATTGTTATCTTACACATCTTACATTCACAAAAAGTTTCAAGATTCTTAATGATCACTGAGAATTTACTTGCATATATGAATAGATCTTTAAGTAATGTTTTTTTAAATCTTTATAAATGATCTATTGCAAAGCTATAAATAAGCATAATATATATATTTACTTTCTCTGATGAAGATACTGTTCAAATTTCTTCTTGTCAAGCTTTTTTCAGTGTGTAGCACTTGCTTAATATCAACTTCTTCATTAATATTGCAATTTAAATGTCTATTAAGATGTGATCTTAAGTGATTACTCAGTGATTCATTAAATCACAGAATTAAACTACTTTCTTAATTGTTATTAAGATAAACATAAGATCAATAATGCTCTGTTAATTGTTTCTTTTTTAGATTGACAGTTCTCTTAAGATGAGTAATAAAAGATCATTTACTATTGTTATGATGCAGAGATGATTCAATTGCATCTCATAAGCAGCATGTAAACTTTCTTAAAAGAAATAATGTTTGCAAAACTGCAGTTGAATTGAAGAATTTAAATATTTAATATGAAGAGAACTTTAATTGTGTAGTATCTTCTTTTATAAAGTCTGTCAATGTCTCATCATACATTAAATAACTTTTCTAATCACTGTCATTAAGCTTTAATACAAAAAGCTTGATCTAAATAAAGTCTTATGCTGCTGTTAAGATGTTTTATAAGCAATTAAAGCTTCATTTAATTAATATTGATGCAGTGCTTAAGAACTGTTCTTACTTTCTTAATTAAATAACCTTAAATTCATCAGACTGTAATGACAGTTACATTGTAATTGTAAAATAACTATAAATTATTACTGTTCTGACTGTCAAGATCACACATTTCTTCTAATAAATGACAAGAAAGCTTTTAAAAATTTTGTACATTGTCTTCTGTCATATCTTGTGAGTCTAATCACAATTTATACATAAAACTCTCTTCTTAAAACAGTTCATGATTTGATGTGTATTTATGCATATGCTGCACTTCATTATCTTTTCACAGACAGACTGCATATAATCTTATTGTTTATAGTTGAAATACTGTCTAATCTATGTGTCATAATTATGAAGATAAATATTATATAACTGAGAATTAATGATCAGTTTCTTCTGAATAATCTTATGCTGTAATGTTTATATGAAAAGACTAACTATTACAATTCTTCTAATTTTGTCTTTTTGCAGTTAAGATTCATGCTGCTTAAATGTGTACAGTTAGCAAATCTTATTTATAATAAATGTAAATAAAGTGATCTAAAAAGTGATGCAGATTCTCTGCATAAGAATTGCATTGTTTACATCTTTTTTGCTGTTGATTTACATAAAGAGTAATACTTTTCAAAGTTTTACAAAGTAATTCTGATGCAGAATTTAAAGCTTCTTCATTTATAATTGATTAAGCACTTAATTCTTTGTATACTGATCAGAAATTAACATCTTAATGTTGCTACTTCATAATTATTTTACTGTGTATGTCTCTGCAATCAGAGACTTAATTGTGACAAGAAATTCAGTAAATGATTTGCTTTATAAGTTTAACAGTTATATTTTGATTACAGTGCATTGCAACAATGATTTAACTATCTGATGAATATCTTATGTCATCATACTTACTTATATTTAATTCATTAAATCTCATTCTCTCTGCATCTTCAGCTGAGCTTAATTTCTTAAATTATCACTTATTAATAAATTATTCAGTTTTTTCTTTATTCTTAAGAGCTACTTCTAAGCAGAGTTTTTCTTTTAGTTTAATTGTGTTCAGAAAATACACATTTATTAAGTTATATTTAATATCTTGTTCTGTTGTTAATCTGTCTCTTTAAACTTTAAGAGATCATCTATAAATTTGTTAAGTCTATTAATTAAAGTGTGTTAATCAGCATTAACAAATTCAATGATGTTTTATTGCTTTCTGCTCTTTTACTGTTGAGATTTAAGCATAACTGACAGTTTAACAAAGTTTTTATATCTTTTCTGTGCTGCATCTGCACTCTTCATGTGAGTTGTCATCAGTGTGATGACAAGTAGATAAGAGAATGATTTTAAAGTGTTTTATGCAATCTGTTTAACTGCTTAAGTTGTGTATTGAGAGTTTTGCTGATGTTGTGGCTTTTTTACTGCTTATGAATACTTTTTATTAATATAAAATTATTAATTACTTTTAAATCTATCATTATTTAAAGTTATCTTTTCAGTAGTATCTCAACATTAATTTATATCTTATAATTATTATTATCAACTCATTAAAACATTAAAAGCTTCTTTTTCTTTAGTTTTACTGAGAAAGCTTAAGATTTTTTAACTTCTTAAAGCTTTTTGCTTCTATCAAAGTTTATAAGATTCAGTCTGTGCTTTATGATTTATTGAACTTTTTTTTAGATTTATTAAATTAATTTTATAATTTAATAAACTTTCTTTATAATTCTTTAAATCATATCAGTTTTTCATTAATTACAATTAGTTTCATATATTTCTCAGTATCTTTCTTAATAGCTTAATCTGAGTATATTATTGCATCATACTGATTATACTTTCATTAAATTAAGTTTCAGAGTGCTTTCACTCTACACAGAAACTTAGATGACATATAGTTTTCTATGAATATTCAATGTTTATTATTAGATATTGCATAGTCTATAAGTAACTATATTTTAACTTAATATTCACTCTGCAGTGTCTTTAATCACTTTAATATTTTATAATCTTATATTATAAATTATACTGTTGTCATCAGCTCTTTTAACTATACAGATATCTTTTTTACTTCTTATTTTTTAATAATAGTAACTTCTTCTCAAAGTATCTGCTGCTGTTCTTAAAGCAGTTTTTTAGGTCATTTTAAATATATATTGTTGAGTTACTCATAGCTTTACTTAAATTTCATATTGACTTTTTAATTATTGATGTTCTTTAAGTTCACATTTAAATTCAGATACATTCAGATATCTTTATTAAGTTCTTTAATTTAGATTTTATAAATATTAATCTATTCAATCTTATTAATATCATTTCTGATAACTTTCTCTTGAATAATTAATTCTTTTAATTTACTCATTATAATATAATTATTATTATATCTCTTCTTAAACTTCTATAATCATCATCTAACTTCATCTTTACTGTTTATATAAACAAAACAGTTATCATTGTAGCAGACTGTTCAGCTTAAATAATTATACATTATTGTATTCATTACTGCAACTTCTTTTCTCTGTTATTAAGACTGCTTGCAATTTCTAAGAAGATATTTAGATTTTTCACAGTTATAACATTTATAAGTTTCTTCTCATTGTAAATAAGACTTATAAAGCTTACTTATATATCATTTTTACTCTGTTAATTTAACTCATCTTAACTTTTAATTATGCTTCTCAATATTGTCAAGATTCATTGAGTTTTCTTATATTTTAATGATAAATTATTATTTTTATATTCTTAAAGTATTATAAGATTCTGTCTTCTTCATTCATTATTCTTATTGTTAACTATCAATATTAATAAAGATATTTATCATCTTTTAAAGTTCTTTAAAACAGTTTTGTCACACTATTTCATTTCTTAATAGACTTATTTAATTCTTAATAATATTATAATATTAAGATATCATCATCTCAGTTTATTAGAACTGCAATACACTGAAACTTCACTAAATATTTAACTGCTGATTTATTTTATATTTAATGTATAAAATCATTATTTCACTGCTCTTTTCTCATTAATTATTTTAAATTTTTTTTAAAGTTCTTTCTTAAACTTCTTAAAGTCATCAAAGATCAACTCTTTATTGACTTTGCATTTTCTTCATAACTTATTTAGAAATTTATACAGTTTAAAGTTAACTCAGTTAAACACTGCATTCTTAAAATAAATTATTATGTATAAATCTTTATTTATCTTGAAGTTGAACTTTTTCTGATTAAAATCTATATATAAATTAAGTTTTATTAAAAAACTTTATAACTTCTCTTTCTTACTGCTGAACACATCTGATGCTGATATTTTTAAAATGTTATTTATTTCATATAGATCTTTAAAATCTTAAAATTAATTATATTGATTAAAGCTGCTTTCTATGTGCTAAAGATTATGTTTATATTGTAAAAATATTTAATATATTACATTCTCATTGAAGATTTCTCTGATATAAGATTTAAAAATTAAAGCTTATAATATAAAAGAGATTTCAGATACATTAAAGTTAACTGATAGATAGCAGTATGTTAAGTAAGAATTGTCATTAAATATACTTATTTTTTTTAAAGAAAATAATCTATCTATATACTGCTGTCTTACTATGTTTACTGAAATCATTATGAATATAATGAGCTAGTAAATCTTTTTAAGCTTTATTGTCTTGCTGAGATTGTCATAAGCATAGCAAGCTTAACAACCTTATACTTATTGATATGCTGTCTGCACATATAACTAGTTACTACATAATTACTACTGAGTATAGTTATAACATCATGACAGTGCAGCATAGATAATATAGTTAGTCAGCTTTATAAATAGCTAAACTTCTCTGAATTGCTAGATCACAGATAGATTTGTTGATAGTGATATAATAATATTCTTTGTAGTTTAATTTGATAAGATGTTCTAGCTATTAATTATATCTAATATTAATAGACTAATTCATTTCATTCTGTATTATAATGACAAAAAGGCTAAAATTGATTAAGTAAGCAAATAAGATTAAATTTAATGAGTCTTCAGATTTAAATAAGAAGTTTCTTTCAGACAGATATCTAATATGATGTATTGAAATAGGCTGCTTAATATGTGACAGTATAATTATGTTTGATTTAACATGTATAATATGTTTGTTTATTTATTTGTTTGCTTTATACATTTATTTATTTATTTATTTATTTATTCTTCATACATCGCATGCAGCCTATAAGGCTATGGCGGTTAACACTAGAAATAGCACATAAAACTCCCAACATAAGAAATTTACGTGCTGATGTGCTTTTTGATCACTTCTTTTCAGTCAGGCTGTTTCCTTAGTTGTCAACCAACTTTCTTTCATCTTTCTTTTCTTCTTTAGTCAATTTCTCCTTCTTCTTCTTCCCCTAATAACCATTT